>ENA-OQNI01001219-OQNI01001219.1-human-gut-metagenome-genome-assembly--contig:-NODE-1219-length-17611-cov-3.921528_pt1 | contig 17611 bp, 19 predicted proteins | sample MGYA00242627_ERZ504876 | MGnify/ENA primary metagenome ERZ504876 (study PRJEB26092, sample SAMD00036386) | human gut metagenome | host: Homo sapiens | study: EMG produced TPA metagenomics assembly of... | reverse complement strand
TCTCCTTGTTTGGTTTCGTCAATAGCTGTCCACTGAAATGCAATTGCATTTCTAAGCGTATTTTCCCATGTGCTATATTTCATTATTTGATCATTTGGAACATTCCAAACAAGACATTCAACTAGAAACGATGAGATTATTTCTTCATCAGTTTTTCCATCAGACACCATGTTATTCCGTATATGTTTCATTATTCTTACCAACTTTTTATATTTATAATTAGTTGCTATATTTTTCTGTTTTCCATTATCAATATGATTTTTAGGATAATTTATAATTTCTTTTCCATCAGTTGCAAAGTATTTTATTCCCTCTACATATCTTTTCGGGTCAACACTGTTAATTATTCTAAAATCCCTATATTGAAATGAAGGTACAACATCTGCATTTACATGGTAACTATTTGCTCGAATATTTATACATTTATTCCCCACTGAAACAGCAGAACTTCCAAATTTAATTTTCAATGCTTCTATAACATACGCTTTAAACTCTTGATATGAAATTGTTCCTTCTGTATATCCATAATCAACATCCTGTTTTCCTTCAACATAATTACAGAAAACCGTTGAAGTTAACATTACACAAATATCCACATCACTATTCTGTCTAACGTTCGTATTATTTGCATATGATCCTTGCGCAAACACCTCGATACTTAAAGAATTCAACTTATCATATCCCTTTATCGCACCTTTTATCATATTGATTGTATTATCTACACGTTCCTCCTCTGTTTTTGAGAGAGGTGTTGTCCAGAATTGTAAAGTTTCTTCTGAATATTTCATCAATTCATTTCTCCTGTCAATTTAATTATCAAATCCTCTATATCCCTCTATATCCCTTTATATTCCTTATAGGTTCTTTTATATAAAATTTTACATACCTGTTCTCTCAAAACCCATGCAAAATCATTTAAAAATCCGATATAGATACTACGTCCTTTAACCTCATAAAGGTATCTCCATTCAGCAAAAGCATTTGATATATTTTCAATACTTGTCAAAATATCATCCTGTTCAAGTTCAGTAACAAGCATTAATTCATCCATTATTTTTTGTGCATGGCATGAATTTATTTCATTCCACAGTTCTTTTAGCTTATGTCCCCGTACTTCTTTTCCTTCAATTACAATAATCGTTTTCAAGAAAACTTCACAAGAAAATGCCATATTTACAATTTCAGGAACTTTAAAATCAAAATGATCCCTTAGTTCATGAACATCCTGACACATAATAGCACAATCATAAAACTTGCAGCCATGTTTAAACATCTTATAGATTTTATATTCGTACTTCAAAGCACATCCTCCACAGCTTATCGTTAAAGCCAATTATACTTATTCTCTATTATAGCGACATCTAAACAAAATTTCTACCATTTAAAAAACGCCCCAGCCTAAGCCGGAGCGTCCATGACTATTTTAGATTACTTTAAATAAGACTTGTGATGTAGGTTTTGACGGATTCTTCTTCTCCACCTCTGCCTGTGCTTTTCTGAATTCTTCCATTCTGCGAAGTTCTTCTTCAGCATCATCGAAATTGACATGAGTGTAAACATTCATCGTTACCGAGATATCCGAATGTCCCATAAGGTATTGCAGCGTCTTTGGATTCATCCCTGCCTTTGCTTGATTACTGCAGTAGGTATGTCTACACACGTGTGGCGTGATATTAGGCATTTGGATTCTGTAAATATCATTGTACCTTTTTACCATGTTGTTAAATCGATTCTGCCAATGCATTGCTACCAGAGGTTTTCCCTCTTTATCGTAAAAGAGAAATCCGCTATAGCCATCGATGATTTTCTCCACTGCAGGTGCTTCTCTATCTTCAATGATAGCTTGGAACATGGCTGCCACATCATCTGTGATTGGGATTTTTCGTTTCCCAGCATCAGTTTTCGTTTCTACAATGATGTATCTCATATCAGCTGTTCGCTGCAATTGATGGTCGATGTTTACTGTTTTGTTCTGAAGATCGATGTCCCTTAAGGTCAGCCCGCAGAACTCCGAAATACGCATTCCTGTGTGAAAAAGGATATACACCACTTCGTAATACTTGCAGTAAACCACATCATCATGGATGAACTTCAAGAACTTTCTCATCTGGTCTTTCGTGAGTGCCTCTCTTGTAACACTGTCGTTTACAAGTACTGTTTGCAACTGAAAGCCAAATGGATTCTTTACAAGAATATCATCATCCACTGCCATCTGAAAGGCAGGTCTTAAAACACCTCTCACGTTATGGATTGTACTGTAGCTTTTACCATCCTCTTGCTGCAGTTTGATTAAAAACAACTTCGCATCGGAAATCTTTACGTTTCTGATTTTCTGTGAACCGAATTTCTCCTTTGCAAGAAGTCGCTGCACTGTTACATACCCTTGCTTGGTGCTTTGTCGAACCCCTGTCTTGGTTTTAAGGTATCTGTCTACCAATTCGCAAACTGTCATCTGTCCATCTACAATATTCGACAGCACAGCAAGTTCTGTGTTTATCTGTTTCTCCAATTCACGTAGCGAAAGACATGGTTGTTTCCCCTTTGGCAGCTTATCTGTCGGTTCCAGTTTCCCGCTATACACAAAATGAGGTTTTCCATCAATATGATATTTATCTTGATATTTCCCATTTGCTCTAACACTTTCTCCCGGACGCAAAACTCTATTCTTCGCATCTCGTCTTGTTTGCCCTCGCCCTGACTTTGCCATTTGCCAATCCCTCCTTTACTGTTGGATTCTCTTGTAAGTACTTTTCAAAGGCCTCTCGGAGAATCAGTTTTCGCTTTTTATAGTATGCAAGAAACATCCCGCCATCGGTTTCATCTAGGAATCGATAGAACTTTCTGCTACTGAAATTCCAATGGCGGATTGCTTCTTCCGGATTTAAAAATTCTTTTTCTTCTAATCTTGGCTTTGCCATTTCCTTCATTCCTTTCCTGCCAAAAGTGGCTATCTACTTGGGTTTAGTGTATATTCCCTCTACTTCCCGTAAATAGCAACTACTTTCGGCAAACAAAAGGAATTATATTTCTGATGAATTCAAGATAAATTCTTCGAACTTCGGTCTTACAATTAAGAATCTGTTGCCACAGAAGACAGCTACTGTTCCAAGGTTGTCCTCTGCGATTCTTCTTAACTTCTTCGTTCCGATATTAAAGTAGGATGCTGCCTCTTTGATAGTCAACATATATCTTTCATTGATTGGTAGTTGTTTAGTTAAACCACCTTTCTGCTCCATTGTTGCAGTATTCACGCTATCAGCTCCTTTCTGCCCGGTAGGGGCGGATTAATCTCTACAGCTTTTTGTACGGGGAACGGTGCGGGGGTGTCACGCACAAAAGTTGGAATTCAAACGGGGTATTAACCCCATTTGATTTATTCCACCTTTCCCATCTGAATGACCTTGATAGCATCTTTACGAATCAGCTTCGCATCAAGGAACTTGTATGCCAGATACCCGATCAGACCAAGTTCTGCAAAGAGTTCTACCAAGGTACGAATGGATGTTGCTTTTCTATCTACAATCCAGTAGTAAGAAAAGTCTCCAAAGGCAATCGGTTTATTTCCGTTATCTGCGTCTGGCATAAATTCTGAAATAACCACCTTCTTGCCAAGGATGGTATCATTACTGTGATTCCAGATATAATTGCCGTTAGCATCTTTCAAGGTTCTAAGAATAAGTGCTGTGCGGTCATTCATCATCCACACGGCATTTTTTCTATATTCATTTTTCACGGAGAAGTACAGTTTGATTACATCATCGTATGTAATCGCTTCCGTAGTCACACCGACATCTGCACCTTCGGTTTCATGGAGAATGCCTGTTGGTTCTTCATTGCCTGTTCCGTTAATGAAAGCATTATCCTCTGCTCTGCCGAAGTTCTTGGCAAATCTTTCTGTAAGATAATTTTCAATACTGAACGCAGCATCTTTTACAAATGATTCATCCAACTTTACGAATGCAGCTAACTTGTAGCTTTCGATGGATTTTTCATTGAAGTCTTTTCTTCCGTCCTTAACCGGAATTTCCGTGTTTTCCGGAATGAAGTTTGCCATATCCGTGCAATCTTTTGTTTTGATGAGATAGCCAGAGTTGTAGGCTTTAATTACTGTTGCTAAATTTCTGAATACGCTTTCCTTCTTCAATGCCGTTGAAATTTTATCTACGGCACCCACTGGGAGTGCGTAGCTGTTTGTTGCAAGAATGCGCCCTTTTGAAAGAATCTCTTCATTTCCTCTAAATCCTCTCATCGTGTTCCAGAAGTGAATATCATATTCTGGCATACCTGTAATATCTCTTAAATTATCCATCATGTTTATACCTCCTTATTTCCCACAACGTGGACACTTGTAGAGTCCTAACTTGTTAAATGTCATCTGTCTTCCGACCTGTTTTAATGTACTTTTGCAATCAGGACACTGCACATCGTAAGCCAGTGCCATATCCTGGGTATGCTCTTCCTTTGCATAGAGTCTGTAGAATTTTTCAACTCTACCTGCGTCATTTTTAATAAGTTCATCCTTCAGATAAAGGTCGAACATATCCTGGGCATACTCTTCTGTGTAATATCCAGTTGATGCTGTTAAAATGTTATTCCTTTTGTTTTTGTGTAATTTGTAAATCATAATCTTCCTCCTATTTCTATAAACACTTCTTGCAAGTGTATACTCCTAATTTCTTCTCGTTTAAGGCTCCACCGACCTGTAGCATTGCACTTCCACATTTCGGACAACGAACAGTGCTTTCGTTTTTGAACTTGCGTTTCGTATCGTTGCAATAGAGTCTGTAAAAATGTGGTACAACTTCTGCCAGATACATGGAATGTACCGATTCAATCATTTCCTTGTCTGTGGACACGAACATGGCAATTTTATCTGTACCATCTGTGTCACAATCCACAAGTGGATAATATTTGATGTCGCACATATTCATCATGTTTATACCACCTTTCCATCAAGGGTTCTGAACTTGCCCTTACAGTATTCCAACGCCAAGTCATAAGAGCCAAACACCATACATGAAAATCCATGTACAATTTTCCATACTGGGAATTCCGGGTCGTTATGTTTTAAGATAGCAACCGGCATTCCTGTGCTTGTCTGGAACAGTTCTCTGCAAGTGTAGTTCCCGTGATTGAACATCTGCTTGTCTGCAGCTGTAAGTTTCTTTTCATTTCCAAAGAAGAATTTGTAACGCATATCTCCACCTCCGTTTGCGCAATTCGATACTTTATATAAGTAATTGAAAATTTTATCTCTGCTGTCGTGACCCTTTTCAAGAAGGTCATTGCTATATTCCAAAAGTTCTTCTACTACCTCATGAATATCTTCACGGGCGACATTTTTTACCTTTCTTACGATTAAGCAACTGTCAATTCTGTCTCCATACCACAAATAAATGGTTGCTTTTTTATTTTCGCTAGTGGTATGCGTACCACTGATTTCTACATTGAAGCCATTACCAAAATCGCGGTAAATCACTTTTTCATAGTCGATGCGCATAATACGATATTCGTCACCGAGCTTTCTACATAATTCTCTTTGTACTGTATCTAATTTGGACATTTCTTTGTCCTCCTTTCGTTTGATTGTTTTTTGTTCTGTCCTTTCTGTCACGCGTCCCTTAAGTAGAAACATTGTAATTTCATCAATATATAAGAAAGAAATTATCTTTTTTAAGGTTTTATATCGATTTCCGTACATAAAGGACAAAGGACAAAAAGGACTTAATTGTCTTTGATGTATAACATAGGATTGATGAGATACACCAAGTTGGGTGGTCTGCCCTTGCCAGTAGGGGCAGCAGAATCCTTTGCTGCGATATACCCGTAATCGGAAAGTCTGTCCAATACTGATTGCACCTGTTCCACAGTTTTCAGACTTCTGCAGAGTCTCATTACATCTCTTCGTGTGAATTCCACCAAACCGGATTTCAAAATAGCATCCAGAACATATTTACATTTCTTGATACCATCATCTGCACCCATCAGTGAAAACGCAGCTGTCGCATGGTCGATAAGATATCTTCCGATACGGATTGCATTTTCCATAACTTCACCACTTACCACCAATGGATCTGGTTCTTTTAGAAACTCCTCGGTTCGATATACCGATGCCCTGCACAGTAATCCCGATATGCGGGCAACATTACCAACAAGCTTTCCTGCCCAATCAGCGATGTCACTATATTCAGTTTTCAGTTTTGGCTCCAGTTCTTCTGCGAACTGTTCCAACAGTTTGTCTGCTTCGTCAGAAAGTGTAATAACTTCCGGAGCATTCGTAGGTTCATCTGCAAGCAGATTCTGTATGAGGCGTTCGTAGTTCTGATACACTTCCGGTGTTAAAGTACTGGAGCGATACTTACGATTGCCAACATTGGACTTTGGCATACAGTAGAGAAATCTTGCTGTCAGACCTCTACCCCTGAACGTTTCGTTCACCATTAGCCCGGCTAGTACACTTGGCTGTGCCATCAGCATCAGTGACAGGGTCGGATTTAAGATATTCTCACTTTTTCTTCCGATTCGTTCCACACGAATTGCATCCCCGGAATAGCCTTTCAGAAATACATCGATATTGACGTACTTCGTGTAAATGCCTTTCAGCATATCGAAGATTCCACCTTCTGTTGAAAAGATAGCTGCCTTACCGTCATTGTCAGCAAGTATGGATACTAGCTTTTCTGTGGTTACATCATCGGAATACAACTGGAGTTCCTTCTTTTCTTTAAAGGCTGCCAGTTCATCCGATGCTCTACGTACTTCAGACAGTTCCACTTTTCCTTTCGCTGCCTGGTCTTCCAAAGACTTAAGTCTGCGTTCCAGGATGTTCTTTTTTGTTTTGCTGAACTCGATGTTTGCTGCATTGGTACGATTCCAATTCGCTTCGTACTTGTTGATGGGTTTAATCATTGCTGTTCCGACAGCAGATTTTCTTTCGGAAGGCTCCATGAATGCAATGCAGTAAGTGTTCAGATTTTCCTGCCAATCGGCTTTCGGTCTGACCACATATTTTCCTTGCAAGCATATGGACAATATTGCGATTGCAGATAACGCTGCAAGGTCTACTGGCGTCTGTGTGCTTTCAGCAACTGCTGTCACATATTCCTTGATGGCCGTTGGCAAAGTTTCTACCGGAAATGTAGGAACGTTGAAGCTATCAAATGGAATCGGATGTTCCCATTGAAATTCCTTCGGCTGATTGTATTCTTCTGGAGAAATATAATCAGCTTGCTGCTTAATGCGACCATAGTACTTCAAAGCACTATTCCAGATAGTGTTCAGTTCACTATCTTCTAAGATAGGTACGCATTTGTCTGCTTCTAAATGGAAACGCTTGATAGCCTCTTCGCAGTTTCCATATCTTTTCAATGTACGAACAGCAAATCGAAACATCGTTCCGTTTCGACTTCCTTCGGGAATCACATCGATGTCTTCATTGGCAGCTTTCTGTTCTTCCGCTTCAAGTCTTGCCAAATGTTCATTGAGAGTGATCGTTCCCGGATAGAACACGGCGTCTGGATTCTCTGCCCCATCCAGATATCTTCCCACATCAAGTGCTTTCGGGTCGAAAAACGGATAATGCTTATGCAGTAACTTCTTGAGTGCTGCGTATGATTCCTGATCAGTTTCCGGTGCTATCGCAAAGAACACATGATTTCTTGGAACGGCAGGTTTGCTACCTTTCGGTTTCATGTTGTTTTTACTTTTTGAAATGATGTGCGGAACACCTGCAAACATCTGATGAATGTCTTCCGGTGTAATCCATTCCGAAGAATCTGCTGCACCTTCATTGTCAGAATCAGCTGGCAGAGTATTCGCCCAGATGAAGTTGCTATTGCCTCTGTAGTTGCCACGATACTCGGCGCATACGTGGTCGAACTTTGCCATCTCGTTGAACTCCTGTGCATTGGTCACTACAACCTTGTGAGGATATATGCAGTTTTCTTTGTTCTGTGTGCAACCTGCCTTGTAAAAGACAAATTCATTTGATACCGCCACCTTGTCTACCTCCTTTCTGTAATATTTGTGGAGAATCATGTCTCCTAATTGGTAGCCTTGGGAGTTACTTAAAAAGGACATTTTTTTCTAATTTTTTTCGCTTTATTACGTTTTGTGATATTTTGTGAAGTTTTTTACTTCTGAATCGATGTTTTAAACAGCCATTCCTTGTATGCCTCTACAGGAATAAGAATTCTGCTACCAACATGAATTACCGAAAATCCTGGTGTCTTTACCAACTTGTACGCCTTTGGAAGGCTGATATTCATCTGTGCTGCTAATTCCTGCACATTCATTGTTGTCTTTTCCATCGTGAATGCCTCCTTTCCTTGAAAGTTGCAATAAAAAAACCATAGAGCCTATCCTCGTTGATGAATGGTATAACCTTTCTTTCCCTTTGGATTGACTCTATGGTTGTCTTTGATTGTCTTTAGTTGTCAGTTTTTGTCTTGGATTTTCATTGATTCCTTGAATAAGAGCAAGGCCTCTGGAGGTATCTCCTTTGACTGTATTCACATTTTATCACATCTCATTTTCAAACACAATAGCAAAATGAATAAAAATTTGTATTTATTTCAATTTATTTTTACATTTCATTGTTTTGTGTGATTTTTTGTGATATATTTATAAGGAAGTATTATAGAAGGAGGCTTCTATGGGTAAAAGTAGAATTAAACAACTTCGAAAAGAAAATAGACTTACGCAGGTAGAACTTGCTGATAAACTCGGAGTCAGTGTTTCCACAGTTGCTATGTGGGAAACAGGAAAAAGAACTCCTAACTTTAAAACATTAAATGATATGAGTGATATGTTCGATAGAACTATTGATTATATCCTCGGCAATTCTGATGATAATCGTTCCGTAAAACTTACTGATACAGAAATGGAACAGCTTGCCGAATGGCAGATTCAAGGAGAACTTATCGATATCTTCAGACAGTATCTTGCTCTCGATGAATACGGCAAATCAAATGTAGACTCTTTAATAAGAAGAGAATCATTACGCTGCCACGATCAGGGTACTACTGAAGATATTTCAAATATAAAAGTCGGAATCAATTTCGGCAAAACTGAAACGGAGGAATAAACAATGATTAAAGATATAATAGAGGCAAACGAATCCATAACGCCTAACCAAAAGGAAATGGAAATACTTCATGAATATTTCCCATCTTGTTTTCATACTGATGGTTCTTTTGATTTAACCCGCTTTTCCGAATTTTTGAAGGATAAGGTAAATGTTACAAAAGAAGGTTACGAACTTAAATTTCTTGGTAAAAATTATGCAAGAATGTTAGCATCTCTTGATACAGAAACAGTTATTGTTCCAAATGATATACATAACTGCAAACCGGAAAATATAAATAGTAAAAATATTTATATCAGCGGAGATAATCTTGATGGTTTAAAACATCTTCTTAAATCTTATGCTGGTAAAATAAAGTGTATCTATATCGACCCACCTTATAATACAGGTACCGATGGATTTACATATAATGATAAATTCAACTATTCTGTAGATAGCCTGATGGATAAATTAAGTATTTCTTCTGAACAGGCACAACATATCTTGGATTTGACAACAAGAGGTAGTGCTTCTCATTCTGCTTGGTTGATGTTTATGTATCCGCGATTACAATTAGCAAAAGATTTATTATCAAATGATGGACTAATCTTTATTTCTATAGACGATAATGAACAAACAAATTTAAAATTAATTTGCGATGACATTTTTGGAGAAGAAAATTTCCAAGGGATGTACATTATTAATGCCTCACCAAGCGCAATCGATTATGGGCATATGGCGAAAATGCATGAGTATGCATTAATGTATTCAAAAAATGCATTAGACTGTTTGACAAGTCAGTTACCTGACGAAAATAAGGAATTTAAATATCAGGACGATATGGGTGGTTTTAATATCTATCCACTCTACAATGGAAATATTGCGTTTAATCCTGAAACAAGACCAAATTTGTATTATCCATTTTATGTAAATCCTAATAGACAGTTAGATAATGGTTTTTTAGAAATCGGATTAGATAACAAAGAGGGATGGATTGAAGTATATCCCGTCAAAACTGCTAAAGAAGGAATTCCCCATGTATGGCGTTGGGGAAAAGAAAAAGCATCCCAAAACCTCAATGTAGAAATCGTTGGGCATTTAAATGATAACGGCGATTATAGAATTGTACAAAAATCTAGACTCACAAAGAAGACAATCCGTTCACTTCTAATGGATACAAGTATGTCTAGTAGACGTGGAACTGCTGAAATAGATCAGTTGATGAATGCAAAAGTATTTTCATTCCCAAAACCAACCGAATTAATCAAAACATTTTTAACTGTTGGTACTTACGAGGACGAAGATAACGATTGTATAATTCTTGACTTCTTTTCAGGTTCAGCAACAACCGCCCATTCAACTATGCGTATGAATGTTGAAAACAAAACAAATGTAAAATATATACTTGTTCAATTACCAGAAAAATGTGATGAAAAATCTACCGCTTACAAAGAAGGCTATAGGACTATTGATGAGATTGGTCGCGAACGAATCATTCGTGCTGCAGCAAAACTACGTGAGGAAAATCCAGATACAACTGCTGACCTTGGTTTCAAGCATTATACATTACATGAAGTCAGCCAGACTACTTTAGATAAAATGGAATCTTTCGATAACAGTGGATTTATTACAGACACTACTGTATATGATGAATTTGGTACAAGTACAGTACTCACAACATGGCTCGTCCATGACAATTACGGCTTTATAAATAACTGTGAAATGATTGACCTTGCGGGATACACAGCTTACTGGTGCGAAAATCACTTATATCTCATCAATCCAGAATTAACAGAAGAAGCTATCAAAGCCTTAATTGAAAAGTATAATTTCGAAGGTGGGTTTAATCCACAGAATATTGTTCTCTTCGGTTATAGTTTCAACTATGTTGAGATGGAGAACTTAAAGACGAACGTTAAAATTTTGAGAGATTCAGAGAAAAATTTAAAAATAAATCTGGATATCAGATATTAAGGAGGTGCAGATTTTGGAACTAATACTTGAACGAGAATTAGACCATCAAAAAAAAGCTGTCGATGCTCTAATCTCTGCACTAGATGGCGTTTCCATGATTAAGCCACACCTTTCTTATGAAAACCCTACGTTTGATAGGAAAGAACTACGATTAATTCATAATTTATTGGAAGTTCAAAAAGGCATACGCACAGATTATCGTGGCTGCCGTGATGAGGGACCTTATTTAAATCTTGATGTAAAAATGGAAACCGGAACCGGAAAGACTTATGTATATACACAGACTATCTATGAAATGCATAAAAAATTCGGATTTAACAAATTTATTATTGCGGTTCCTTCTCTTCCAATTAAAGCAGGTACTGCACAATTTATCTCTGACAGCTATGTGAAACATCACTTTTCTGATGCCTGTGGATATAATTGTGATATTGAACTTGGCATCTTAGAAAGCCCGAAGAAAAAGAAAAAAGGCTTTTTGGCAATGCCGTCAGCAGTACGTGATTTCGTTACTGGTTCTTGTCAGAACACAAACAAAATTTATGTGTTGCTTGTAAATATGCAACTCCTGACTAATGGTAATATGCTCACTCGTTCTGACTACGATTATTTAGTCGAAGGCTTTTATCGTCCATTCGATGCATTGAAAGCGACTAAGCCTGTTGTAATTATTGATGAACCACATCGTTTCTCTAGAGAACAGAAAGCATATAAAGCAATTGTTGAGGAATTATGTCCTCAGATGATTATTCGTTTTGGTGCAACATTCCCAGAAGTATCTGTTGGAACTGGACGTAACAAAACAACTTTCAAAGATTTTAATAATCTTGTATATGAATTGAATGCTTGTGATTCCTTTAATCTTAATCTTATTAAAGGTGTTGCTAAAGAACATTTTGAACCACTGTCACAAAAGGAAGAAAAGGTAAAACTTGTAACAGTTGTTTCTAAAACTTCTGCTACTTTCCAATTTAAGAAACGTGGCGAAGACACTAAAACTTTTATGCTAACTCCAGGAGACTCTCTCTCCGTTATAGATACAGCATTTGAAGGAATAACAATTTCAGCCATCGGTAAAAACTTTATCGAACTTACAAACGGGCAAACCAAATTCCAAGGCGAAGAATTTAATACTGATATCTATTCTTCTTCCTATCAGGAGCAGATGTTGAAATTAGCACTTCAACGTCACTTCGAAACAGAACGACAGAACTTCTCCGGCAGACAGTTTAAAATCAAAACTTTGGCACTATTCTTTATTGATGACATTGCATCCTACAGAGATTCTGAAGAAGGAAAAACACCGTATCTTAAAGAAATGTTCGAACGCCTGCTGTTAGAAAATATCAATAATTTGATTGCAACACTTCCTAGTGCAGAGCAAGAATATAAAGAATATCTCAAAGCTAGTGCTGCCAATATTTCTGCTTGTCATGCAGGATATTTTGCTCAAGATAATAGCGACTCCGATGAAGCTATTGCAAATGAAGTAGCAGATATTCTTCATAATAAGAAAGGTTTAATTTCTCTTCGCAATGCAGACGGAACATACAATACACGAAGATTCCTGTTCTCCAAATGGACATTAAAAGAAGGATGGGATAACCCAAATGTATTTACCATTGCTAAACTTCGCTCCAGCGGTAGTGAAAACAGTAAACTGCAGGAGGTAGGTCGTGGTTTACGTTTACCTGTCGATGAAAATGGTAATCGTATTTCCAATGAGGAATTCAAGCTGAACTATATCGTAGATTTTACTGAAGCTGATTTTGCACAGAGATTAGTTGATGAAATCAATGGAGAAATGCCTGCCGCTACAGTTATATCAAAAGAAGCTTTAGAAAAAGTTGCAAAAGAACGCCATATGGATACAAATGCACTTGCTCTTGAATTGATGACAAAAGGATATATTAATTTTGAACGAGAAATCAATTCAGAGAAAAGAGAATCATTTTTTGCAGATTATCCAGAATTCACAAGTGGTGTTGGTAGCAATAAAGTTACAGATGTTAACAAGAATAAAAAAGAAGAAATTCAGATTCGTAAAGCTGTTTACTCTGAATTAAAGGAATTGTGGGAAAGCATCAATCAAAAATATTACTTATTCTTTGATGCAGACTTAACAAATGAAATTCCACAGGCTTTACATGACATCTTGCGAAAAGTTGGTATCTTTGGCAATGTCACATTATATAGCCACAGAGACGAGGTTACTACTGATGGTAATGCTATGATGGTCAGAGAAGATATTGGCGTATCTTATTCTATAAAAAGGCCATTGGCATACAATGATTTTTTAAAGAGAATTAGCCAGCAAACAAGTATTCCGATTGTAGAAATACACAAAGCCATGCGTGAACTCGCAAATGAAAAGCCTAACGGAATTCCTGCTGATCACATCAATGAGTACTCAGCTACTAATATTGTTTCCGCCTTTGCCGATTGGCGTATAGAAAAAATGCAAACTCGTTTTAAATATACACGTTCTAATCAGCCTGTAACAGAAACAGCTTTAACTTACAAGGATGGAACTCCACGAGAAATAATCAAACAAGGAAATGTAGGTACTATGTTTGTTGAAGGTACACCTTCCGACAAATACCTATATAATCGAATTGCGTTTGACTCTCCTTTGGAAAAAGAAAATATTATGACCGATATCGATGAAGTTGTGGTGTATGGAAAAATCCCAAAATCCAGTATTGCAATTCCTACTATCGTTGGAGAAAACTACAGCCCGGACTTTATGTATGTTGTCAAACACAAAGACGGCACAAAAGAATTAAACATCGTTGTAGAAACAAAACTGGTTGAAAAGAAATCTACGCTCCGTAGCACAGAAGATGCTAAAATCAAATGTGCAGAGGCATTCTTCAAACAGCTTACAATCGATGGATACACAGTTTCGTTCCATACACAGTTAAGCAACAAAAAGGTAAAACAGATTATTGAAGATGTGATTTCCAACTAAACAGACCAATGCCCACCCTTGAGTCAACAACTCTTGGATGGGCATTTTCTTACTGTAATTTTGTTGCCAGTTTCTGCAGCATGACAATCAGCTGCACGCCATCAAAAAATCCACTCTTATAATAAAAGTCGGCGTCTTCGCTTTCTCTATACACCATCTCATCCGTGTATTTAAAAAGCAGCTTTTTTCCTTCGTCTGTACATTCCTTTTCTACCTGTTGGTACAACTCTTCGATAGCAACATCCCTTTCTTTTACTCGTTTCGCTTCTTTATGCGTCCTGGTTTGCAGCAATCTTTTATATGCTATCTCCATTCGCATATGGCATACTTCGTTTAGAAAATCTCGTTCTAATTCATCCACTTCAAAACACCTCCTTATTCTGCATCTTTTTCTTCATCGACAAGTTCTCCCACCGATATGTTATTGTCGCAACACCAATCAAGATATTCTTCAAAACGCTTTCTTATAATCATTACCTTATTAGTACAGGAAACGGCAAATTTCTTTTCCCCGTTTTCTACAATACGTCTTAAAGACTTTGTGCCGATGTTATAATATTCCGCTGCCTCTTTGATAGTAAGCATATATTTTTCATTTACTTCCAATAGACTCACCTCCTTCCGGTGTGTCTATATATCCTCTAAATGCCTGAAAAGTCAAGAAAAAAAGCAGCCAGAACCGTAATTCCAACTGCCGAAATATCTATATAAATTTTGATGAATTTTAGTAGTCTAATCCGTAGTACCCCACCGAACCAACCGCTAAAGTTTCGCCTGTTTTCGCCCATACCACCGCACTTTCTCACGTTACCTCGTTGCAGTGCCGTGGCAGATGGAAAGTACTTTTATCATAGTTTTATTTCTCCTTGTTTTGCCCCGGAATGCCCTGTTTTGTAAGGGTTTCTGGGATTCGTGTAGTTTGCTCTGAAATTACGGATTGTGGTGAAATAGTGCAGAATGGAGCATATTGTTACTACCTGTTAGTAGTAAAACGGAAAGGGTTACTACTAAGAAATATTTTGATTTATCTCTTCTAGTTCACGAAGCATAGAACTAATTTGTGCTTTTAGTTTTCCTCATTCATCCGGTTCAAGAATAACTCGTTGTTGACCAAGACCTAATATGCTCAAATCAACACTTATTCTCTTTTGCTTTCGTGCAACATAGTTTGTCTTGTAATATGCTTGATGAAAATCAACCAGCGTTATAGATGGATATTTTTCTTTTATTTCTCCATCTCTTTCTTCCAGAAACATCCATGTAATACCATCAGTAAAAATAACATATTTACATGCTCTAATTTCTGCAAGAAGCTCACTTTTGTTAGCGTCTACAAAATCTGATAATTTCTGGTAGAATGTTTCATCCTTTATAATTACTGGATTCTTTGTTTCAACCATTAATAAGGGTTTTATAGGATTTGAAAAACTATAATCTTTATGAACAAATATATAATCAGGAACAACATACTCATCATCATCTTTAGGAGCACACATTTAAAAAGGCAGACAACATCAATTGCTGCCTGCCCCTGTAATCATAAAGAAAATTATTTGTTTCCTTTTGCAGCATTAAATAAAGTTTTTCGCATTCCTTCTCGCCATTCCTCATTAGCTATACACATACCCATGTAACAGTGTTCATTAAACAGACAGACTTCACATATCATTTGATCTACAGCCTGCATAAGCATATCATCATCACTAGGCAACTCATAAGATTCAATCTTATTAATATCATACGGTTCTCTTATTCCAAATAATATCTGCTTACCATTTTTTGTTTTCAGATAACGATATATCTCGCCCCCAAAGGATAAGCAATCTCCCACTTGATATTCTTCAAAAGGCTCAATATCCATCCAGACATGGTCTTCCTTACCTTCGTAGCAATCACCATCCATAAGTCCGCCAGATACATAGATACAATTGAATATGACCTTGCCTTTCTTTTTATCAAATCTACTAATCCGACCTTTGAAGTCACACCAAGCATTGCTGTAATAGCAATACTCAAAGCAATGCCTTATGATGTTTCTGGAGTTAAAAAGTACCTGTAGGTATTCCTCATACGATAAGTTTTCTCCACCCGCTACATCTTTCATTGCATCATCTGTGGTATCAATAACACCAAACTCTGACTGGACAAGATATCCGCTATGACTGTATTTCTCCACAAATTCTTTCCATCGTTCTTTGTCTGATGGTTGATGAATTGATTCAGGCTTTTTGCCTTCCACCTCTTCCCACATTGCATTAATGCCTTCTTCGTAATGATTCATAATCATCTACCTCCTTTAAAAAGTGCTACCCTTGGTAGCCTGACATTTTAATATTGGTAACCGAATCTGCATACATATTAATCATATCAGAAAGAGCCGGTTTTTTCCACAAAAAATCGCCCCAGCCTAAGCCGGAGCGTCATCTCTTTTCCATATTAAACTACCTTAAACATCTTCTGCGACATAGGTTTCTCTTTCTTCTGTTCAACCTCCGCCTGCGCTTTCCTAAACTCTTCCATTCGTTTCAGTTCTTCCTCTGCATCATCGAATCCGATATGCGTGTACACATTCATTGTGACCGATACAGTCACAGTGTCACCAGATTTATAATGAATACCCCCTGTACTGAGTTTTCTTTCCAAATGATGTGGCGCATCATGATCAACAAGATATCCCTCTATAACAGCTTCTCGGTAAGTGTATTTGAATACTGGCTGACCAAAAATTTCCGTTGTATGTAATGCCAGAGTTGCGGTAAGGGCAATTTTCACAAATACCGTTTTTTCTCTTTAAAAATCGATGAATCTTGCAAAACAAGTGGTTCTCCGTGTATAAGCAATGCTTCCACCAATCGCACTCTCAAAGCAACCTCAATCTTAGAAATTATTGAAAAAACCAAAGCAGATAATTCCTGCTGTCAGACATTCATTCCAGTCTTTCTTTACTGGTCTTAATCGCATTACCACCTTATCGTTTGGGATTTTTTCTGCAAGATTCTCACAGGCGGCATTTCCGGCAATATCATTATCAAGGCAGAGATAAATCTTTCGGATATTTTTATGATCTGCAAGATACTGCATCAACGCCCTTTCGCTTACCCAGCTCAATGAAATATACTTTTTTCAATCTTCCTATTTTAGTTTTCTATATTCTTCATCACTTACCGGTTCAAGCCATTCATTGGAACTATTTTCGCCCGGCACTTCTATTGCCAGATGTGAAAACCATTCATCCGGTGCGGCCCCATGCCAGTGCTTAACACCTGTAGGAATATTGATGCAGTCGCCTGGCTTCATTTCTACAGCTTCTTTACCTTCTTCCTGATAATATCCTCTTCCGGCAACACATACCAGGATCTGTCCACCTCCACTTTTTGCATGATGGATGTGCCAGTTATTTCTGCATCCAGGTTCAAATGTCACATTAAAAATTCCAACCTGAGAAGTAGAAATCGGTGCAAGAAAACTTCTGCCAGAAAAATACTGTGCAAAGCCATCGTTTGGTGCACCAATTGGAAATACCATCTCTTTTGCATGCGCCCGCATCGCTTCCTCTTCGTATGGCAAATCTCCTTCGCCTGTTTCCCACACTTCCTTTGCAA
>ENA-OQNI01001211-OQNI01001211.1-human-gut-metagenome-genome-assembly--contig:-NODE-1211-length-17696-cov-2.829415_pt1 | contig 17696 bp, 17 predicted proteins | sample MGYA00242627_ERZ504876 | MGnify/ENA primary metagenome ERZ504876 (study PRJEB26092, sample SAMD00036386) | human gut metagenome | host: Homo sapiens | study: EMG produced TPA metagenomics assembly of... | reverse complement strand
TGGCAAGGATGTCTGCTCCACCAGTCGTTCCTCCAAATCGAAAAACTAAACCAATCCCTGTTCCGGCAAAAATACCGGCTAATAAAGCAGCAATTAAATAATCATGACCGACATTGATTGTTACTGGAATCCGTTGGAAAATCCACATCCAAATTGAGAGACTCACGATACCCCAAATCGTATAGACAAAAGTTCGTCGTCCAAGAAAGCGATAGCCAAGAATTAAAAGTGGAATATTTAAGATAAGCTGAGTATATGACGGGTCAATATTCAATAAAGCATAACCAATCAATGAAAGCCCAGCGACTCCACCTTCAGCCAAGTGGTTCCCCATGTTGAACTCAACAAAACCAAAGGCATAGATTGCTGTCCCAATTGTAACAGCAAGAAGTTGCAAAAAATGCATCTTAGATAATTTTTTCATAATATCCCTCAAAAATTTCGATGAAATATCCTTGCCAAAGGCAAGGACGTTTAAATCTATTGTAGTTTAAATTTAGAATTTAGTCAACTTTTGAAAACTTCTCCCTTTTTAACTTAAGAATACTCAAAAAAAATAGCTCATTGAGCTATTTATTTTTTCAAATCTTTAAATCTACCACGTTTTGGTGCGAAATCTCCCACAACTTCGTGGACATTAATAACTGAGGCAAAGGCATTCGGGTCAATAATAGATAGAATTTGCTTTACTTCTTGTATCTCACTCGGATTGAGTACAACGTAAAGGACTTCTTTTTCAGTTCCTGAATAGGCACCCTCACCATGCAAATAAGTTGCACTTCGACCAATTTCTTCGATAATTGTTTTAGCAACTTCTACATGATGGTTCGTGATAATAAGCATTCCACGAACAGTATAACCACCATTTTGAATCAAATTAATCATTTGCATTGATATAAAGCTGGCAATCAAAGTATACATCATATGTTTAAGGTCAACATAACTTAAAGAAAGAGCCAAGATACAAGAGTCAAAGATAAAAAGCATTCGACCAACTGGGATTCCTTTTTTTATTTGAAAGAGTTTAGCAAGGATATCTGTTCCTCCCGTTGTTCCTCCAAATCGAAAAACTAATCCAATTCCTGAACCTGAAAATACTCCGGCTAATAAAGCAGCAATAAGGGTATCATTTCCAATATTGATTGTGAAACTAATTCTTTGAATAATCCAAATCCAAACAGCCAGACTCACAATCCCCCAAATGGTGTAAATAAATGTTCTTCTTCCTAAAAAACGATATCCTAAAATTAAAAGGGGAATATTTATTAAAAGTTGAACATAAGAGGGGTCAATATGCCATAGCGCATAGGAGATTAAGGAAAGCCCCGCGACTCCTCCCTGAGCCAAGTGGTTTGCCATGTTAAAGGCAACAAAGCCAAAAGCATAGATTCCTGTACCAATTGCAATGGCAAGTAAGTACAGAAAATGTACTTTTGCTAATTTTTTCATTTTATTTCCCCCTTTATTTTTTCACATATAATAAGGGGAGAAAGTCCTCCTTTTGGCTTTCTCCCTTTTATTATTTTACTTTTTTCAATAGAATATCAAGTTCTTAATCTTCTACTTCTGCGAATTTTCCAAGTACTCGAACATTTTCCGATATTGATACAAAAGCATGTTCATCGTATTTTTGGATAATATCTTTGAATTCTTGATATTCATACATGGTAATCACAGTCATAAGAACGGTTTGACTGGTGTGCGTATAACCACCTTCCGCATCATGTAAAATTGTAACTCCGTGTTTAAAGCGATTAACTAATTTTTCTGTCAGTAATTCTGGATTTTTAGTAACAATCATTACTTGCAAACGTTTTTGTCTTGTAAAGATTGCGTCTTGTACTCGAGAATTGACGAAAATAGCGATTAAACTATAAAGCATATATTCCCAACCAAAGAGAACTCCAGCTGTGAAAATAATCACTCCATTAACAATAAATGATAATGTTCCAACACTTCTTCCGGTCTTTTTACGCATATAGAGACTAACAATATCCGTCCCACCAGAAGAAATTCCTGATTTCATTGCATTTCCAACACCAAATCCCATAATTGCTCCCCCGAAGACAGCATTAATGACTGGCTCGTGAGTTAAAGGAGTCACAGGAATAAAGTGAATGAAAACAGAACTCATGACAACAGTAATTACTGTATAGACAGTAAACTGTTTTCCAATTCCTCGCCAAGCTAGAATGAAAAGTGGAGCATTTACCAAAATCAGCGAAGCTGAAATGGGTAAAATATCATGACCACTAATTCTTGTCACCAACTCTGAAACAACTTGGGCCGCACCAGTCGCACCAGAAGCATAGACATGCCCTGGCTGATAGAAAAAGTTCAACGCGAATGATGAGAAAACCGCATATACAACTGCTGCCGAAAATTTATTTGCCATTTTTTCAGCGCCAATAGATTTTAATACTTGGTAAAGTCCAATTTTATCTAAAAGGCCACCGAGAATTTTATTGATCTTTGTTTGCAAGTTTAATACTCAATTCTTCCAGCTGTTTGTCAGCTACTATAGATGGAGCCTGAGTCATTGGATCAGAGGCTTTATTGTTTTTAGGGAACGCAATTACTTCACGGATATTATCTTTACCGGCAAGTAACATTACAAAACGGTCAAGGCCAAGGGCCAATCCACCATGTGGTGGGAAACCATAGTCAAGTGCTTCAAGTAAGAAGCCAAATTGTTCATTGGCATCTTCTAGTTTAAAGCCAAGAGCACTCAGCATTTCTTCTTGAAGGTCACGACTATTAATTCTCAAAGAACCTCCGCCAAGCTCATAACCATTAAGGACAATATCATAAGCATGCGCACGAACTTTTTTCAAATCAGAATCTTTCCGATGTCCGTCAGCAGATAAGAAAGCTTGTGTTTCTTTCGTTGGTAAAGTAAATGGATGGTGAGCAGACATGTAACGTTCTTCTTCATCTGACCATTCAAACATTGGCCAATCAATGACCCAAAGGAAATTGAACTTACGGAAATCAATCAAACCTTGTTGTTTACCAATTGTTAAACGAAGGGCACCAAGAGCAGAATTCGCTACATCAAGGCTGTCAGCAACAAAAAGTATCAAGTCATTGTCAGTCAATTTTAATTCATTAACAAAGCTGTCAGTAGATTCAGCTAAGAATTTTGAAATACCACCAGCGAATTCACCTTTTTCAAATTTGACCCAAGCAAGACCTTTAGCTCCATTTTGTTTGGCTTGTTCTGTCAGTTTATCAATTGATTTACGAGAATATTTGTCAGCAGCGCCTTTGACAACAATTGCTTTAACAACTTCAGCCTCTTGGAAAACTTTGAAATCAACTGTTTTAGCAAGTGCTGACAAGTCTGTCAGTAACAATTCAAAACGTGTGTCAGGTTTGTCAGAACCATAAAAATTCATGGCATCATCATAGTTCATTCTTGGGAATGGTAAAGTCACATCAATTCCTTTGACATCTTTCATGACTTTAGCAATCAATTCTTCAGTCAACTCTTGAATTTCTTCTTCACCCAAAAATGAAGTTTCTAAATCGACTTGTGTAAATTCTGGCTGACGGTCACCACGTAAATCTTCATCACGGAAACATTTCACAATTTGATAGTAACGATCAAGGCCAGCAGTCATCAAAAGTTGTTTCATCAATTGTGGTGATTGCGGTAAAGCGTAAAATTCGCCTTTATTAACTCGAGAAGGGACAAGATAATCACGCGCTCCTTCGGGTGTTGATTTGTTCAAAAATGGCGTTTCAACATCGATAAAGCCTGCTCCATCTAAATATTCACGAATGGAACGAGTCGTCGCATGACGCATTGTAATATTTTTAAGCATCTCTGGACGACGCAAATCAAGATAGCGATATTTTAAACGTGTATCATCAAGTACTTCAACATCATCTTTGATTTCAAAAGGTGTTGTTTTAGAAGTGGACAAAATTTCGATAGCAGTCGCTTCGATTTCAATACCACCGGTTTTGATTTTGTCATTCTTACTTGCACGCTCAACCACTTTACCCGTTACTTCAAGGACAAATTCATTACGTGCTTTATCCGCGGCTTCAGCCACTTCGGTTGCTGCTGTTTCAGGATTGACCACAATTTGGACAATTCCTTCTCGGTCACGTAAATCAATGAAAATCAATCCTCCAAGGTTACGGCGTTTAGCCACCCAACCTTTAACTGTGATTGTTTGATTTAAATATTCTTCTGTAATATTTCCCGCGTAATTTGTACGTTTCATATAAATGTAAATTTCACTGTTCTCTAGTGCAAACAGGTAAAATTTAAGCCCTCTTTCTTCTTATTATCGATAATTTTGTTTTTCAGGAATCACGCCACGAACGCCACCTGTCGGATTTTTTACATCTCCCTGATATCGTGGAATCAGGTGAACATGACAATGAAAAACAGTTTGTCCGGCTGCATGACCAACATTGATGGCAATATTATAAGCATTTGCATGAAAATTTTCATCTAAGTGACTTTTAGAAAGTTCTAAAAGTTCTTCGATTGCTTCTCTTTCATATTTAGTCAGCTCAAAATACGAGGCGACATGTCGTTTGGGGGTAATCAAAATATGACCTTCACTGACAGGATAAGCATCATAAAATGCCTGTGCCAATTCATTTTCAAAGACCTTATCTTTCACCTCACAAAATGGACAATCTTTCATCTCTTCACCTGAGCCTTTTCTTGACTTAGTTTATCTCGTCAGCGTAAATTTCTTCAAAAATTGGGGCAAATGATTCGTGAACCGCTTTAAGTGTTGTTTCTACTTGTTTACGTGTTTGATTATGTTTCACTTTGATTTGTCCTGTGCGAACTTCATCTTCTCCAAGTGTAATAATCAATTCTGCTCCCAATTTTTCGGCAATTTTAAATTGTGCTCCAAGTTTACGATTTGAAAAATCACGTTCGACTTTAAAGGCCTGTTCGCGTAAACTCTCAGCCAATTTTGTTGCTTCAAGATTAGCTTTTTCACCCATTACAGCAATGTAAACATCCAAAGTTTCCTCAGGAATAAAGTTAATTTCTTGTTTTTCGGCAATCATTAGGAGTCTTTCGATACCTAAACCAAAACCGAAGGCTGGAGTGGCTGGACCATCAAAATACTCTACTAGACCATCATAACGTCCACCACCACAAACAGTTAGTTCTTTACCATCAAAATTAACAATGAATTCAAAAATTGTATCATTATAGTAATCTAAACCACGAACCATATTTGAGTCAATGGTATATTCGATGTTCAAAGCTTCGAGTAAGGCTTTTACTTCTTCAAAATAAGCTTTTGAAGTTTCATTGAGATAGTCAAAGATAGCAGGGGCATTTTTCACAATTGCGATATCTTCTGCTTCTTTACTATCCAACACTCGTAAAGGATTTTCATTTAAACGACGACGGCTATCTTCTGAAAGTTGATTTTCAAACGGAGTCAAATAATCAATCAAAGCTTGTCGATATGCCTTACGGCTTTCCATATCCCCTAATGTGTTGAGCGAAAGCTTCACCCCAGAAATGCCTAATTGACGGAAAAGCGTATCAGCCATCGCAATAATTTCTACATCGACCGCTGAATTTTTCAAGCCTAAGCATTCTACACCAAATTGGTGGAATTGACGTAAACGTCCTGATTGTGGACGTTCATAACGAAACATTGGAGCATCATACCAAAGTTTTACTGGTTTCACAACTTCTGGAGCATAGAGTTTATTTTCGATGTAAGCACGAACGGCTGATGCTGTTCCCTCTGGACGAAGGGCAATATGACGTCCACCTTTATCCTCGAAATCATACATTTCTTTAGTAACAATATCACTGGTTTCACCAGTGGCACGACTAAAGAGTTCATAGCTTTCAAACATCGGGGTACGAATCTCTTTGAAATTATAATCATTAAAAACGCCACGAGCAATTTCTTCGATATACTGCCATTTTGCAGTTTCAGCAGGTAATAAATCTGCTGTTCCTTTTGGTTTTTGAAGTTTCATTTTTTTCCTTTCGATTCACTGGGAGTGGGAGTCTTTGTAAAAAATCATTATATGTGATAATTATCTAATAAGATACCGTTTACATAAGAAAGCACCCCAAAGCCTCTCGCTCTAGGGTGCATTATTGCACGGTACCACCTAAATTTGCTCCTAGAAAATCAGAGCCTCAAATTGATTATAACGTTATCACCGATAATCACTGCCACAAACCCTATGAGCTTTCACCACTACTCACTCTCTTTTCTATTATTGTAACGCAAAAAGTGAGGCAAAGCAAGCAAGTTTTGTATGATTTAGAAAATATTTTAACTTCTATGATTCTTCTAAATTAAGAACGTGACGATTATAATATTTTTGAGCAAAATCACGACTAATAGGAACTTCTAAAAAGTCAAATAAGGCAATCACTCTAAGCATTTCTTTTTGACCTTCCATTTTTCCATTCTTATAATCTAAATAAGCCCAAGCAAAGCGATAAAGTCCTTGGACATGTGTATCAAGTGCTTCTGCATAGTTATGAACCATCGATAATAAGTCACTTGCTTTTTGGGTTTCCCCTCTACTTATGAGTGTCATAGCACATCGCCCGGCAGTCTGTACAATCCGACGTCGATAAATTAATTTACCTTTATATTCTGTCTCGTGTAAATTAATATCTGATATTATTGCATAAACTAAGGAATAAGGCAGTTGCCAAGCATTTAAAGCCAAAATTCCTAAACTATATTCAAGCCAAAGCTCGATTCCAAATAAAAAATCACCAATTTCTGTTACTTCTTCCTCATTTAATATTTGATAACAAGCTTTGGCAGTTAATTCTAAGACACGATAATCAGTGTATTGTCTGGTCAATCTTTCCTGCGAATGCAGCTCAAGCCAATCATTGTTATAGTTCAAAGTTTCAAATTTTTCTTCAAGTATCTTAACTTTTATTTCTTGATTATTCGCATATTTGTGTGCTTCATTTTGAATCATTTCTGCTTCCGCAAATTCTTCTCTTAACTGTATCATATCCAACCAGTTGATATAATGAACAAAATAATCATCCTTACTTCCATTGATAATATAAGAAAAATCCTGTTCCGGAATGTTCATGAGTCCAAGCATTGCATCAATCACATCATAAGGTAGCAAAATTTTTCCACTTTCAAATAGCTTCAAACGAACAGGATTTACTCCAACTGGAATAAAAAAATCATCACGATAGCCTTGCTGATAGCGAATAATATGAAACTTTTCACCATAACCCCCATCAACTCGACTTTCTCCAGATAAATACATAAAGTCACTCAAAGTATAACCCATAAATTTTAAAAGTTCAGCTAATCTCTCAAATGAAATATTTGAAGTCCCGTTTTCAAGCCTAACAATTCCATTTTTAGACATAATTGATTCCAAATCTTTATATTTAAAGCCTGCCAGCTGACGCAACTCTTTAAAACAAGTATCACATTTTTGTGACTTTTGTTTCGTCTAATTATCCTTATTTTAATAATATAGATTTATTATATAACTATTTGTTTGCGCTTTCAAGACCCGATAAAATTTTTTATGATATAAAAAGACCCTGAAGAGGGTCTTTTTCTTTTGATTCAATGTCAGCCCGACTTTTTTATCTTGGATACCAATTTTAAAATTAGAAAAACTATTCCTGCTACAAAGATGATTGAGACTAGGAATACTAGACTTAAGATAACCATAATTAGCTCGTCCTTATCATAAAAGATAACCTAATCCTATTGATGTAATGGCGCCGAAAACTATGGGTCTTAAAAAGCAAAACGTAGCAAATAGAAGATAGACTAGATTTAAATCGCTAGTTTTTTCTTTTATATATAAGTAAAGATAGAAGATAAAGGAAAAAGTGGGAATTCCCAGTAAGAGCAGAACCGGCACCAGCCAATCAACCGGACTTATCTCACTTAATATCTTACTGAGAAGCTCAAAAGACTTATTCATAAAGCTAATATGACTAAAGAAGGGCTCAGATAAGCAAAGCCAAACCATTAGTAAAGCGGGAATTATTTTTTTGATTGTCATAGGCTATACCTTCTTTCTACTAGATTTTATAAATCAAAGGAGCGTTCACGACCTGATTATTTAATCAAAGATAATTTCCTAATCCTATTTGCATGGTAACAAAGAAGATTGGAGTGACGGTCGCCGAAATCAGAGTCATCATGATATAAATTATGGATTTATTATTTATTTGCTTTTCTTTAATGGCAAGAAATAGGCAAGAACCTAAAGATACTATTGGTATAAAAAATAATAATAAAATTGTGGCTAGAGGACGCTATTAGAAATTTTTTCTATCGTTCTGAATACAAAACTAAAAGAAGAATTTAAAATACTGTTATGTATGAAAAAGGGAGAAGTGACACAGAGCCAGATTAATAATATAAAGGGAATGTGTAAGGTTAAAAATAAATATTTTTATTTCATTAGTTAGTATCTTCCTATTTCATGAGGTCTATATACTTGTGTTTTTAGTGTGTAAAACTAGTTTTCAATCACCTACGTAAAACCTTCTTTCTATTTTCAAACCTCGCATATAGATTTTTAAATCACAGATAACTCCCAAAGCCATAGGATAAAGGGGATAAAAGATAATATTTTTTTCATATTCATATCTTTCAATTTATCTGTTAAAATTCTCTTTTCTATTTTTTCATTCGCCCCACTAAGAAACTAGTATTATCTTCTTTATTTTTGTCCGGTAAGAATTGACTGATATTTTTATTTTGAATTACAAAAGATAGCCCAACCCTATTGACGTGATGACACCGAAAATCAGAAGACTTAAAAAACAGAATGTCGCTAATAGAAGATAGAGCAGGTTTAAATCAGTATCTTTTTCTTTGATATACAAGTAAAGGTAAAAGATAAGAGAAAAACACGGAATCCCTAATAACAGGAGAACAGGCACAAGCCAATCAATCGGAATTATCTTGCTTAGCCCATCAGAAACAAAACGAAGAGAATCATTCATAAAGCTAATATGACTGAAAAATGGGGCAGATAGCCAGAGCCAGACCAGCAATAAAGCAGGGATTGTTTTCTTGATTGTCATAGGCTAGTACCTTCCTACCTGATAAGGAGCGTACGCTGGGGTAAATAGAGTGGGTAAGCCTGTTGGTGCAATGACACCACTTCCTATCCCATACACAACTGGTAAATTACCAGTACCATAATAATAAGCTTGCCACACAAGTTTTGAACAATAATTAGGATTTATTTCTTTGATATTGGTAGTAATTCTGTAATCAAGGTGTATATTTTTGGTTGCTCCCCCATATGTACAATAGAAGTGTGTATCTGCATATTGGGCAACTTGTCTTGCTAGGCCAGTGTTTCTCATTCTATAAACAGACGTCCACTCTTTAATGTGTTCGGTAATCCATTGTCTTTTTGGAAGTTGACGATTATTGTCTGATAAGCCATTCCACCAACCGTTTCCACCCGGCATTTCTAAAACATAACCGTCCGCATTTAAAATGGCTGCGTGTCCGATTACTCCAGTAGGAAAGTCACCGCCAACAATCAAAATATCTCCTGCCTGAGTGTCTCTACAAAACTTGTCAATATTATCTTGCGCTGTTCTCAGTCTGATATTTGAAGCGGTAGGGTCTTTGGTCTGCAAGACTGGTTCTTTTGTATCAACCATGACTCCGTAATTATTGAGCTTTAACCATGATTCATAAGTGATTGACGAATCATAGTTTTTGTATTCTTCATAAGATGGTCTCATGATAGAAATTTCATCTTTTTCCCAATTTGCTTTCGGATAAAGATTAGGGTTAATGATGTTTTCACTAACTGCCTTATCATAAAGACTTCCAATATCTGTGAATTCATCAGCATTAACAAGTAATCCTGTAAACAGAACTAATCCCAGTAGTAGTGCGACGAGGCTTCCAATTTTAAATTTTTTCATTTGCTTTTCTCCTTTTTAGGCTTAAGGCACTGAATATTTCTTGTAACAATCTTTCCAATTCATTTGTGCAAAATCTCCTTTCTATTGGGAACCACAAGTGGTTCAAATTAGCACTCTCTTCTTTCTAAAATCATTATAACAGCTGTTCCTTCGTCTTCTTCTATTCGTGCCATATCTGGCACTCTAAATAAAAAATACAAGTATTTCTACTTGGATTTTCATATTTTTTCTAAAAGAATTAGTCAGCATTTCTAAAAACTTGCATATTTTTAGCAAAGTAGTCATAGCCACTGTAAATAGTAAAGAAAACACAGACATAAAAGAGGATTGTTCCAATATATAAAGGATTTCCAATGAAAAGGAAGATGACGCTTAACATTTGTGTAGCTGTCTTGATTTTGCCAGGCATTGCTGCCGCCATAACGACTCCACCTTGTTCGACAAGCAATAGACGTAAACCTGTGACAGCAAGTTCTCGGCAAATGATAATAGCAACGGCCCACATTGGAACAACATGTAATCCAACAAGGACAACAAAGGCAACCATGTTAAGCATTTTATCAGCTAACGGGTCCGCAAATTTACCAAAGTTACTGACCACATGCCATTTGCGAGCAAGATAGCCATCAAGCCAGTCAGTAAAAGAAGCTATCGCAAAAACAATTGCTGCAACAATCCACATGACCGAGCTGTGATCTTGAGAAACAAAACCATTAAAATGAGCTCCCTGTGGTAAATAAAATAAAATCACAAAGATTGGAATCATAAAAATCCTTGCCATCGTTAATTGATTAGGTAATTTCTGTTTCATAGTTCTCCTTTTACAACCAAAAACAAGCCATCAGTTTTTCTTTACTGAGCAGCTGAATTTGTTGTTGTTCGATTAATTTGTAGAGTAATTTTGGCCGGTCCAGTTGTTGTCAGCGAAGATAGGTCTAAGGCTTTACCATTGACTGTAAGAGTAAGTCCTTGAACACTTCCAAGTGTAATCACTGAATTTTCTGCACCTGTTGTCACTAAACCAGACAAAGTATTGGCCCCATCAGTTAAGGTTTGACCATTAGCCGCAACATTTGAATTTGTCATGCCAATCCAAATTGTCCGTCCTGCAGCAGCTGAGAAATCAACTTTTACAGGGTCAGAAATATTGCTGATGGTTGCAACCATTGCTGAGCTTGAACCTGTGATAGCAATCGTTGGCTCAAGCACACTACTACTTGCTTGTGTACTACTTTCTGGTGGTTTTGTAGCACTTGTTGCAGCCTTAGAGGTACTGGCTACACTCTTTGAATAAGAATAATCATTGGTTATTAAATCAGGTGTTTCAGGTTTATTCATAATCACTGCCGCAAAAACACCTACTACAATTAATAATGCCGCTGCTGATAAAGAAATAATTGGGACATAATGACGCCAAGTTTTTGGCTCTTCTTCCTCGGGTTCAACCCGCTCACTAGGTTTCACAAAATGATAAGTCTCTAATATATCCTCCTTATCCTCTACTGTGATTCCCTTTCCTTCATCATAAGCTTGAATGATTCTATCTGCATTCAACCCTAATTTTTCTGCGTACTGTTTAAGATAAGCCTTGATGTAAAAGTCACCCGGCAAGGCTTTGTAGTCGTCTGTCTCCAGTGCGACGATATATAATTTTTGTACTTGAGTTAATTGTTCTGCTTCAGAAAGACCAAGCCCAAGCGAAGTTCGCTTTTCTTTTAAGACTTGTCCGATTGTTTTGATTGTCAACATATCCTCCCTTCATTTTTGTACTGCCCATCGGTTGTTAATTATCACTGTTCTTTAATATGTTTGGAGATTTTCATCATCTCACCTTGGGTATTGCGCTGATTAAGTTTATAGAAAACTTGGAGCGGCTTTTAATTTACTGACTCGTTTTATCCGAATCAACTAAAATTTCTGTCAGTAAATTTTTCAGTTTCTGTCTTACTGACAGAATAACTTTATTTAGGTAGAATGGTAAATTCTACTTTCTTCATTTCAGAAATAAATTGGTCAGCAAATTTTTCAATTTCTGATAGGCTTAATTCTTTCAAGATTTCAGGAAAATCAAAGAAATTTATATCATCATAAATTTCAGATGAAAATTGATTGGCAATATATTCAAGCGAATTTAATGAGCTAAAATAATCACCCAGCATTTCTCTTTTAAGTAAATCGAGATGCTCTTCACTAAAATCTCTATCTATTTTATAACTTTTTATGGCTTCTTGCAAAGTTTGACCTAATTTTTTAGGATTTTCTGTGTCAGCTGTCAGCACCGCAAAGTGAAATCTCTTATCCAAATCAAAGGAAAATCCAAAGGAATCATCGATTAAACCAGCGTTATAAAGTTCTTCATAGCGCTGACTGGTCCTGCCAAAAAGCAAATCTAGAAAAAGTTGATTGGCGAGTTTGTACTTAAATAATGTCTTTGAATCTTGTGCAAGCGCGTCTTCACCTCTTAAACCCAAAGAGAATTTTGGCATTGCAACTTCAAGTTCTAAAGTTCCCCCAGTGATTGGCTCACTCGCAATAATTTCTTTTCTTTTAATTTCCCTTAAATCAGCAAAATCTTTTTTCGCTTGATTATTGCGTACAAAATCAGCCATCATTTCAATATCAAAGGGACCAGTCAAAAACAAATTCATGTTTTTAGGATGATAAAAAACTTCATAATTTTTATACAAGTCATCAGCCGTAATCGCATTAATCGTTGCTGGCGTTCCAGCGATATCAGCCGCTAGTGGTGAATCAGGATACATTTTTCCCAAAAGTCCTGCAAAAAGACGCCAATCACTGTCATCTTGATACATTTGAATTTCTTGTTGGATAATTCCTTGTTCTTTTTCAACATTTTCCTTAGTGAAATAAGGTTTTTGAACAAAATCAAGTAAAAGTTCGGTACATTCGTAAGAATTTTCTCGAGTAGAAAAGAGATATGAAGTACGCGAAAAACTTGTGAAAGCATTAGTTTGAGCCCCTAATGCTCCAAATTTATACATAACGTCGCCCTCTTCTTTTTCAAAAAGTTTGTGCTCTAAAAAATGCGCAATACCTTCTGGGAAAGTTTGGAAATCTTGCTCACCTAAGGGGACAAAACTTGTATCGAGGGAACCAAAACTTGTGGTAAATAAGCCATAAGTTCGGTTATAGTCTGCCTTTGGCAGATAATAAATAGTCAAACCATTGGGTAAAGTATCTATATATAATCTTTCCCCTGTTTTTTCATAAAACTTACTTTTCAAGGCTGACCTCCATATTTTCCTGATTCACAGTAAATCCTTTCATAAAATATTCTGCCTGTAGACTTAGTAATTTGGCAACTCTTATCAAATCTGCTTTTGAAACTGATTCAAGTGCGCTTAAAAATTCAGACATCGGTAAAAATTTATCTGGAATGAGCGCTTTTACATATTCTAATTCAATATTATTTGATGGAGAATCTTGACCTATAAAATAAGCATTTCTTAACATTGTTTTCGTTTGCTCAACTTCTAACTCTGTAAAATCCCCTCTTTTAATTGCTTCAAGTTGTTCAAATATTAAACCTCTTGCTTCTTCAAAATTTTCAGCATCAATTCCAGCTGCAATTTTTAAAAAGCCTGTGAAGGAATCAAAAGTTGATGAAATTGAATAAGCTAAACTTGCCTTTTCACGGACATTGGTAAATAATTTTGAATGAGCAAAACCACCCAAAAGTCCATTCATCACTTGAAGCGCAAGATAATTCTCATCTCCGTAAGCCACTGGCATTTGGTAAGCTAACTGCAAAATGGATTGCGCTACATCTTTTTCCTCGGTCAGAACTGACAATTCTGTCAGTGATTGTTGATAAAAAATTTCTTTACTGACCGCTCTGTCAGTAAAATTAAAGTCTGAAAATAAGTCAATCACTCGTTTTTCATCCACATCACCCAAGACAAAAATATCAATCGCATTCTCAGCTAACATTTTTTGATAGTACTCAAAAAGGTCTTGAGGATTTTCTTTGGCGATTAGCTCACTTGTTCCAACACTTGGCAGAGCCTGATTGACATTTTCAAAAAACAAATTAGCCAATTGACGGCTGGCATAATAAGCCCGATCATCATTCATTGAAGCTAGGTAATGCAATAAATTTCTTTGCTCTCTTTTGAAAATTTCAGGATTAAATTGCCCTTGACTTGCATCAGGTTGAAAAATAGCAATTTTCAAAAAATCAACTGCTGCTCCTAAGGTATCAAAATCTACTAATCTTGGATTTACAAAACTCATGTTAAGTGAAAGTAGATGCTGCTTTCCTTTTTTGGCAACCCCTGTCGTAAATGAAGCGCCAAACATCTCTGAGAGTTTACGGCTAAAATCTTTTCCTGTTTGATAGACAGCATTTGTGCTTTCAAGCATATTAGATAGGAGGACCCGTTTCCCGAGTCTATCAGCTGATAATTCTTCTCGAAAACGAACCATCAGCCTTACTGTTTTAAATTTCGTTTCTTTAATCACATGGAGCATAACTCCATCTGTCATTTTTATTTCTGTCAATTGACTATCACTTTCCTATTTTATCAAGCTTTTACTAGTTCTTAATGCAACCCTTATTATACCAAAATCTGAGGCGATTTTGTGAGATTTCCCAACAAAAATTAGGAATAAAAGTTAACTTAAAGGCATCTTATTTTATTAAGCTTATTTCTAAATTTTCAATGAAATAAACTTCAGATTTATGTTAAAATAAGACTATGAAAAAATACATTTTATTTGAAGAATACATTGCACTCGGACAAGTTTTGAAAGAACTTGGTTTAATCTCAACAGGAGGACAAGCAAAAATTTTCCTTGCCGAAAATGAAGGAAATATTTTCTACAATGGTGAAGTTGAAAATCGTCGCGGAAAAAAACTCCGCGATGGAGACTTACTTGAGTTCCCAACTTTTGACTTAAAGGTTACTTTTGAACAAGCTGACGCAAAAGCGATTGCCGAACACGAGGCTGAAAAAGCTGAGGAAGCTCGTGTCAAAGCCATTGTTAAAAAAATGAATGCAGAAAACAAAAGCACGAATCCTACTAAAAAAGCACCCCCTCATTTTCCTGGTAGAAAATAATGAAAATCAAGCAAATTGAACTTAAAAATTTTCGAAATTATGAAGATTTAAAACTCGACTTCCATCCCAATCTCAATATCTTCTTGGGTCAAAATGCTCAAGGAAAGACAAATATTCTTGAAGCTATTCACTTTTTAGCCCTTACTCGTAGTCACAGAACGAGTCATGACAAAGAGTTAATTTGTTGGTCTGGGCAAGAAATGAAAGTTTCAGGATTGGTTGAAAAGGCTCATGTAAACGTTCCTCTTGAAGTTCAATTAAGTTCCAAAGGACGAATTGCTAAGGCTAATCATCTGAAGGAAAATCGCTTGGCTGATTATATCGGACAACTAAAAATCTTGATGTTTGCGCCTGAAAATTTAGAATTGGTCAAAGGTTCGCCAGCCACTCGCAGACGATTTATGGATATTGAACTCGGACAAATTCACGCTGTTTATCTTTATGATTCCATGCGTTATAATCGCGCTTTAAAAGAGCGAAATGCTTATTTGAAATTTGACCAAGCAAAGATTGATAAAAACTTTTTGACGGTTCTTGATGAACAATTGGCTGAACACGGCAATAAAATCATGTTTGAACGTAAAACTTTCATTGAAAAGCTTGAAATTCATGCAAAAAAAATTCATGAACAGTTAACTCATGGTTTGGAAACATTAAAAATCACTTATAATCAAAATGTAAAAACTGATTTTTCAAAAGAATTATTGAGTCGACAAGATCATGATATTTTTAGACATCAGACCACCGTCGGTCCCCATCGAGATGATTTACAGTTCTTTATCAATGAGATCAATGTTGCTGATTTTGGTAGTCAGGGACAACAACGAACCGTTGCTCTTTCGATTAAATTGGCCGAAATTGATTTGATTTTTGAGGAAACGGGTGAGTATCCTATTTTACTTTTAGACGATGTCATGAGTGAACTTGACAATCATCGTCAGCTGGATTTGATTGAAACAAGTTTAGGTAAAACCCAGACTTTTATTACCACAACCACTCTTGACCATCTCAAAAATTTACCGGAAAATTTGAGTATTTTCCATGTTACTGATGGGACAATTGAGAAAGAAAAAGAATAAAAAATTACTGATGAAACCACTAGCATATTCGTAAAAGCTTAAGCGTCAACGACTATCCTATGATGGAAATTTTGTCAGTAATTTTTTGTATCTGTCAGTAAATTTTACTTTTCGTCAGTAAATATTTCTTTGGCAATAAATATGGCATTTAAAACTTTAGGGAAGCCGACATAGGGAATGCAATGAATAAATGTTTCAACGATTTCCTCTTGTGTCAAGCCAACATTCATTGAAGCCTGAATATGCACGCGCAATTGATTTTCTAAACCTCCTTGACTCAACAAACTTGTGATTGTAATCATTTCACGCTGCTTAAAATCAAGCACTCCTCGGTTATAAATTGTTCCAAAGGCAAATTCGATCATCATATCATTCAAATCAGGGGCAATATCTTTGAGTGCTTCTTCAACAGGTTTTGCTGCTGCCCCGTCAATTTTTGTTAAGTTTTCTAAACCAATTTCTTTTTTGTTCATTTTATTTCCACCTTTCTATGGTAAAATCAGTATAAACCCTCAAGTTAACTTGAGAGCAAGTAAAAAGAGGTAGAAAATGCAAAAAACTTATAAAATTTCAGAAATATCTTTACTGACAGGTCTATCAGTCCCTACTTTACGCTATTATGAAGAACTTGAACTTCTAAAACCCCAACGTAATTCCAGTAATTACCGAGAATTCACAGAAGCTGATCTTGCTTGGATTGAATTTATCAAAAGAGCCAAGGCAACTGGCATGCCGCTTACAAAAATCCAAGAATACTCAAATTTAAGAGAGCAAGGCGATTCAACAATTATCCAAAGAATTTCGCTTTTAGTTGAGCAAGAACGAATTTTACGCGAACAAATCACTGACCTAGAAGCTCATTTAGATTTTATTTTACAAAAAAAGCATCATTACTATGAAAGTCTACAAAAAAACTCGGAATCTTAAATCCGAGTTTTTTTATTTACGGTGTTCCATACAGAAAATTTTTGACATATTTTACTACAGTTGGATTTTTGGGCGCTTGTGAATGGCTCGCTTTGGTTGGATATAAAGTTGAAGTTATTTCATTCCCGTTATTCTTGAAGAGATGGTAAATTGAAAAACTATCTGCCCACGGAATAGCACTGTCTGTCTGCTTGGCACTATTAAAATCTCCTTCCAATAATAACATTTGAACTTTCGGAGATATTCTTTCATAGTTTTCTTCGATGTATTGATACATTTGTGTTTTAATTAAAGGTCCATTTTGCAAGACATTAGTCAAGCTTTCTCCGTATTGGAGATTAGTCGCTTTATTGTATTCCCCATCCAAAGATACATATTTATTAACAGGGGGAAAATTTGGATTATTGGCTGTATCAATCATATAGTACACAGCACCCGTCCCTCCTGAAGAATAACCGACGAGATTAATCCAAGGAATCTGATAATTCTGCATCAAATAAGAGACTACTTTTTGTAATCCAGCAGAATATATTGAGCCAGAGTCTGTTCCTTTTACTGTCTGTAAAGGGCCATGCTAAAATGTAGGAAACGGGCCATTGAAAATGTAGGTTAACTTTAAAATTGTGATAGGCTTTTCCTTATGAGAAAAGACATCCTAGAAAGTATAACCGAACATCTTATGACTGG
>ENA-OQNI01001210-OQNI01001210.1-human-gut-metagenome-genome-assembly--contig:-NODE-1210-length-17713-cov-2.644888_pt1 | contig 17713 bp, 18 predicted proteins | sample MGYA00242627_ERZ504876 | MGnify/ENA primary metagenome ERZ504876 (study PRJEB26092, sample SAMD00036386) | human gut metagenome | host: Homo sapiens | study: EMG produced TPA metagenomics assembly of... | reverse complement strand
TTTTGTACTTCTTTATGTACATTTTTCTAATATAAATTTTACCACAAATTTACTTATTTTTTTTACCTATTTTCAAACGGTAGGCGATAATTACTTTAATTTTCTTAAAAATCATTTTAACTAAGTCGCGCAACTTCGTTTGTGTTAGGTCAGTTTCGACGGAACGCAAGAGTCTATTTGCCGAAAAATTAGCAACAAATCCATTATTTGTTTGGATTTGAGAAATTCGGAAATCATATCCATTTGCCCATGAAGTATAAACAAGTAAACGCTCAAAAGCGTGTAAAATACTATTGTAGGGAAGAGGTTCTTCTGGGACCGCTGCTTCAATATCAACTTTTAGTAAGTTATTCAAAGCTTGTGGACGATACCAAATCATTGTTCCATAACTCATGACATAACTATCTTTTTGTTTCAAGTCTCTCGGATTTTCAAAGTTAATTTTCTTCCATATTTCTTCCATATCTGGCCAAATATCACGTTCAGTAATATAAGTTGGTCCGTAAAAATGTTCGAAAAATGAGGGAACGTCCGCAATCATCAAGCCAAGTTTCGGATTTTTTTCAAATTCTTGAAAAATTGCTTGTGCTGGTTTCAGCAATGAATATTCGATATCTCTTCGCCAAGATTCTCCTACAATCCAATCATTATCTTTAGATTTTTTGGTATGAAAATGTCCGCAAAGGTCATAATCTGCCATTCATTCTGAAATTTCCATCCACGGCAGAACATCTCGCCCTTTATTTCCAGTTACCAAAACTTTTTTGATTTGGTTTAGCGGATAAGACTTTATGATTTGTTCGTATTTATCTTTTGTATCTGTTGTGATAAAAAGGTCATAATTTTGAACATATTTATCAAAATAATCAAGATATTCTGGGATTAAATCAAGGTAAAAAGCATGAAGGTGAATCGCAATTTTCAAGTTGCTTTTTTTGTTTGTTTCGGTAGTAAGTTTGAGTGTTTTTTCTTCCAACATGTACTCGCGGTCTGGATAATCAACCTCTGTCATGTGATTAACAATAAGTTCTATTGGATAAGTCGTTTCTTGTTTTAAGCGCTCAATTACTAAAGGAGTATAAATATTATCTGCACCATAACTAAAGGCTTTGATTTTTAGAAAAGGAATGTGACGTTTTAACAGTTCAGGTAAATTGAATACGGAAAAATCATGGACAAGCATGCCTGCCCACTCTTCTTTACGTGTGTCAAAAATTACTCCTGATTTAAAGCCAGCATCTTCAAAATATTTCGTCATTGCTGTTTCATATTTTACAATGACTTCTACAACATCATCTAAAACTTCAATATTTGTCCAAAAATCTTCAAAAGCTTTACTTTTTACAATGTTTTGTTTGTAATTAACAAAATAACTTTGAATATGATCTGGTAAAACAATTGCTTCACGGTCTTCCCATGGTTTTACTTTATGACTTCGGTTATTAGTAATTCCCCAGAAATCAACATTTGAATCTTTATTAAACTTAGAAAAAATTCCTTCAAAATCATAAACTGGTCCAAAACAGGTATCATTCATAATTGTCACCGAATCATAGGATGCAAGTTTTTCAAATTCATAATGTTTCATCGCTTCTGACCAAGCAACAAAGTCATAGCCCTTATTTTCACGTTGCATAAAACCGTCAATGAGATTTTGCCCTGTCAGTGTAGCTAAGGCATTTTCATCCATTAAACTATTTGAAATGAAGAAAACTTCATCAAAATTTTGTCGTAAATGTTTCAATTGGTAAATAACGTGGTCACTCAACTCGTTATTTCGGTTAAAATGTACGTATAGTAATAATTTATTGTTCATTCTTCTTTCCTAAGGGGTGTATCACTTTGTTTATTAGCCGATATGCAAAAGAATTAGTAATTTCAGAAATCACTTTTTCTTGATTAGCAATATGGGTATCTTTGTCAGCTATTGTTTTTTTCATCGCTTCTTCTTGTTCAAGATACTCTTGAGCTTTATCAGCAAGTTGTCTGTCTCTATCAATTTGTAAGTTTTGATAATTATCTACCCAAAGTAGTAAGTTGTTTTGGAGCGCTTCTATCAGTTCTGACGGAATTTTTTTACTGTACTTATTGGTAATATAAAAATACGATTGATAATAGTTTTCCCAATTTCCTCTTTGACTCAAGGATTGTTCTAAAACGCGATAATTTAATTTTGTATTTGAAACAAAAATAGGTTTTGCTCCATTATTAATGATTAATCCTAACCAAAAATCATAATCTTCAAGTGTTTTATTGTTTAAAGATTCATCAAATTTTATGTCAGCAATTTTTGAGGTCCTAACCAATGACGAAGCATCAATCAGATTTCCCTCTAGTTGTTTTTTAAAGCTATATTCTAAATCTGGGCGAAGAAGGTCTTTTTGAGCATTAAAATCCCATAGCTGACAATAGGCAATATCTGAATCTGTTGCTAACAGCTCTGTCAGTAACTTTTCAACATGGTCAGTATTAAGAAAATTATCACTATCAACAAAAAGTAAAAAATCGCCTGTGCTCTTACTTAAAGCATCATTTCGTACAAAAGCTAGACCTCTATTTTCTCCTGAAAAATAATGAGTTTCAGCAAATGGTGATTCTTCAAGCACTTTTGAAATTACTGCACCAGAATCATCTGTCGACCCATCATTAAAAACTAGAAGTTCAATGTTCTGATGAGTTTGCGCAAAAATACTACGTAAGCATTCTTCAATAAAGTTTTCGTGATTGTAGCACGTCACTGCGACTGATACTTTTTTGTCCATAATTCACCTACTTAAAGATATAATGTTCTATTCCTGAACGATATTCATCCATCGGAAGTTGTAAATGGTAAGATCTGAGCATTGTAACACTCAAATTCAACACAAGTGCCATGACACTAACCGAAAGAACAATTCTTCTTAGCCAAGCTCCGGAAGTTTTTACTGAAACTTTTTGGGCTAAAAGAGTTAAACTAGGAGCCAAAAGTAAGATAAAGACTGTAAAGTATCTTCCTTGCGGTCCGGTAATAACATGTTCGGTAAAGGCTGGGTCAAGTGCAAATTTAAATAATACACCAAAAAAATTGATTAGGTTGATTAATAAGCCTAACCAAGCAAACCAACGAGGAACTTGCTCTTTTGTATAAGATAAGAACAAAAGAATTAAAGTGCCATACTGAATAGGATAAAACCAAGCTGGAATTGCTACTGTTGAAGTCCCACTAATGACTTGCGTGGTTAATACAGAGTAGTAAGGTTCCATAAAAGTATAGAGGAACTTACTTATCACTAAGCGTAATTGGTCATGGTATTTGAAAATATAGAGCAAGATTCCTAAAGCAAGTAAAGCACCACCGCCAATTAGAACTTGTAATTTTGTCAAACTAATTTTTAATTTTTTAGCTATAATGACTACAAAAACAACTAAAACAAGCAAATAAAGCAATCGCGAATTAGCCTTTGAAAAATAAAGGGCTACTGACGGAAGAATAATTCTCAAGAAAAAATCTTTTAATAAAATCGGCTTGTTTTCTTTCAACTCCACCGCTAGATTAATTAATGTTGTACTTAGCCAAGCAAAAGCAACGTAATTATAGCAGTCATAGCTTAAACTTGTAGCAAATTTAATTGCGATAGGAGTAACAGAAATGATTGTAAAAATCATTTGGTAAGCCTTCAGCTTTTTGATGATGAAATACATCGAAATACTAAAGAAAATTAAATTAAAAAGTCTCGCAACTAGAACCATTGACCCAATTGATGGATAAATCATATGTCCCAACTTTATCCCAAGTGCAGGGATAATGTGCATGATATCTTTATACCATTTTGTTCCTAGAGCTCGTTTATCTGCCACCTTACTTTTGGAAATTACTGGAAGCTTGGTTTCAAAAAATTTTTTGAAATAAGTTCCTTCTTTCATCATCGTAGTGACTGTTGTAAAAGGAAGAGGTGCAGATTGGTAATCCTCAGCAGGAAAGCCAATTTTGCCTCTATCAACAACTGTGTTTGAGAGATAAGAAGATTTATCAAAATGATAACTAGAGTCTGGTTCAATAAAGAGTGGTTGAGCAACTGTAAAAATTAAACCAGCAACAAGAGCAATCATTAAAAAAAGACGTTCTGGTTTGATTAATTTCTTTGTTTGATTATTTTCTTTAACCAAAATTCCAATCTCCATTCCTCAAGAGTAAGCCACTTGCTGAATCTTTAGCACTGAGGTCATCTTTTGGAATGTCAAGGCGATTAATAATGATGATTTTTTCATCGGTGTCATAAGCAACCATTTCATCTTTTGCATTCCGCACAGAAACTTGTAGCTTGAGCTTTAAATTATTAACTTGACCGAGTTTGCATTCGTAAACAGCTCGTTTTTCACCTTGCCCTTCGGTGAGGTAATCCATCGAGTTATCATTGTAAATCCAAATATTACGGTCTGCATCTGTCAGAGAAAAGGCCACATAGGTTTGAATGTCTTGTTTTACATTATAAGAAATTTCAAATTTAACACTTTGTTCTGGAGTTGTTTGTACAGGTGAAAGTAAATTCACTTTCAAATCGCTGACAAATTCTTCTACTTCTTCACTACTGTCTTCTTGTGTTGCTTTAAGTCGTTTTAAGTTATCCAGACTGTATTGGTTAGCAACTTTATCTACATTTCCTGCAACTTTAATCAAACCGTCTTCAATAAGTACTGCTTTGTTACAATATTTTTTTACGGCATTCATATCATGAGTAACCAAGATAGTTGTCAGACCTGATTTTTTTCTTTCCAAGAAATAATCATTACATTTCCTTTGGAAAGCCTCATCACCAACTGCCAAAACCTCGTCCAAAACGAGCACATCTCCTCTGGCTTTAATGGCAACAGAGAATGCTAAACGAACTTGCATCCCACTAGAATAGTTTTTGAGCTTTTGGTTCATGAATTCATGTAGTTCTGCAAAATCAACGATTTCATCATACATTTCATCAATTTCTTGAGTTGAAAACCCAAGCATTGCACCGTTCATATAGACATTTTCACGTCCTGTAAGTTCAGGATTGAAACCAACGCCAAGCTCAATGAACGAAACCAATTTACCATTTACGGTCACTGTTCCTTTTTCTGGAACATAAATTTGCGAAATGATTTTTAAAAGTGTTGATTTTCCTGAACCGTTACGTCCAACAATTCCAAAAAAATCACCTTTTTCTACTTCAAAATCAATATCTTTTAAGACATGTTGTTCTTTATAACCTTTGATTCCTCTAAATCTGTTGACAAGAGTTGTCCGAAGGCTTGTGCTCGCTTCCGTTGGAAGACGAAAATACTTACTTACATGATCAATTTTTACTGCTAGTTCAGCCATTTTGTCTCCTTAAATTAAATAACTTCTGCAAACTTCTTAGAGTTTTTAGTAAATATCCAAAGTCCTAATCCAAAAACAAGAACAGGAAGGATATAAGGAATAATAATTACAAAAGGATTATCCCACATTTGCCATAGCGTTGGATTGGCATTGTTACTAAAAGTCAAAATATAGCGCATATCTTGAACGATTTGAGCCATTGGATTAAGCATCAATATTTTAGCAATTTCAAGATGTGAAGTTGAGATTTGTGTTACTGGATAGATGATTGGCGTTCCATAGAATGCTGCTTGCATCACTACTTCCCAGATTGGACCTAAGTCACGGAAATAAACAAATAGTGTTGAAAGAATAAAAGCAATTCCCATTGTAAAGAGGGTTAACTCAAAAAGGAGAGGCACTGCAAAAATTACAGTCCAACTCATGTGCACGCCATTGATGAGAGCAAAGATAATAACAACAACTAAAGAAATCATCAAATTAATGAATGCATTGGCCACAACAGAAAAGATAAGTATGGGTTTAGAAAAGTTGACTTTTCGTAACAAGTCCCCGCGACTAACAATTGAGAGCATCCCCATGTTTGTTGCTTCACTGAAAAAGTTCCAGATTGTAATCCCGAGTAAGAGGGCGACTGCAAAGTGAGGGATTGCTTCCCCAAAACGCATAAATCGTACAAAGACGAGATAGAGAATCAAGAAGAGCAAGATAGGTTTGAGGATAGACCATAAGTAACCTATAACACTTCCTTGGTAACGAAGTTTAAAGTCAGTTTTAATTAACTCTTTAAGTAGAATTTGATTTCTACGGCTGAAGAAATTCATTTGTTTTTTCCTTTGTATGCAAATTTTGTGATGATAAGTGTGCGAAAAATACTTGTATGATAGTTTTTGTTTTTACGCAAATCATATCGGTCAAGAATCTGACGACGCTCAGCTTTTGATTGATTTAAAATATTGACATAGTCTGTCACTAACGCCTTGTCTGTTTCAGACAGAGCTGACAGATTTTCTGTCAGTAATTTTTGAGCTTGTTTTTGACTTGCTGTAATAAGCCACCAATATTTTTCAAACCACAAGTTAGGGTGTATCCATTTTCTTATGCGCTTTGCAAGAGTCCTTGCTCCCAGAACATTTGAATCATGCTGACGATAAAGGTGAGTGGGTTGGTCAATATAAACCAGTTCTCCAAGTGCTGCTGCCACTATCGCTAGATACCAATCATGCATGATAATGTCATTTGTTGTTTGCCAGAGTTTCGCAAGTTCATGATTAATCACACTCGCACCACCGGTGACCGTATTTTCTGTCAGTTCTTGGACAAGGCTTGTATTAGCATGGTCAGATTGACTACGAATCATTGATTCTGATGTGACATTTAAATCTTTATCCGTCACTTTCAAATCTGTGTAATACATGACTGGAATTGTATTATCGTGCTTCTTAGCTTCTTCTAACATTATTGTCAGTTTTTCTGGCAACCAATAATCATCTTGGTCAGCAAAAAAATAGAAATCAGCATCATTATTATTTATTACGAGTTCATGAAAAGATTTAATGACCCCAACATTTTCCGCTCGAATCAGTTTGATTCGGCTGTAATTATTAATAAAGTTTTCAATAATTTCGCAAGTTCCATCTTTTGAACCGTCATCACGAATTATTAAATTCCAATCAGTATATGTTTGTTTTTGAATACTTTCAATCTGCTCAGCGACGAACTTTTCGCCGTTGTAGGTTGACATTAATATATTAACTCTCATCTCCGCCTCTGGCTAGGTTCTCCATTTTCGTTTCAGACTCAGTCTTATCGGTAGAATTAGGAAAGAAAAGTTCCTCGTATTGGTCACAAATGTGTTCCCATGTATATTTTTCTTCGATGATTTCATGAGCTTTGTTTTGTAATCTTTGTCGTTCATCTCCTGTCAAATTTTCAACTTCCGACAGAGTGGTCAGTAAATTTTCTTTATCAAAATAAATGACAGAATCACCCGCTGTTGTTCGGTTAAAATTCACTCCCAAAACAACATTGACAGCTGTTGACCACATGGCCTCAAGCAATCCAGGGTTTGTCCCCCCAACTTCATGACCGTGTAAATAAGCAAATGCTTGTTCACGTATATATCTTAATTCATTTTGGTCATAGACCGTTCCGACAAATTTAATACGAGAATCTTTATCAAATTGTGTTTTTTCACGTAATTCTTCAAAGTAGGCATTTCCTTCATGATTTGTAATAATCACAAGGTCACGTGTCGTTTTGCTTTGCATGAAAGCTTTGATCAAAGTTTCATAATTATTTTCTGGCACAAAACGCCCAACAATCAGATAATAATCATTAACTCTATATTTTACCAGAGTTTCCGATTCTGTCAAATCTGACTTGAATTTTTCTGTCCCATAAGCAATTACTTCAGACTTAACTTGCCCGTATTCGCTAGTGAGATATTCTTTAATTCCTGTGTTATCCGAAATAATCAAATCCGCATAACGCACCATTTTTTTCTCAGAAAATTTCAGATAAGAACGCACTGGGGCCGCCCATTTTGTTCTTTTCCACTCTAATCCGTCAGGGTTAACGAACAATTTCCCGCCAAGTTTGTGAATTTTCTTGGCATAATGTCCAATAAAACCACCTGCCGTATTTCCAAGAATATAAAAAATTGGTGCTTCAATTTTTTCTTTTTTACAATATTTAAGCGCCGCATTAATAGCTAAAATATCATAAGCAATCACGCGAGCTGGACCGATTTTGGGTACCTTAATAATAAAACAGTCTGCTCCAAGATAATCAAAATGTTCACCAGGTAGTGCCATGTCTGAATTCTCACTTTGACAAGCTACATGATATTTTATATTTTTATTATTTTGATGTTTGACGAGTTCTTCAACAAATGTCTCAAACCCTCCATATTTCGCTGGTAAGCCACGACTCCCAATGATAAAAACGTGTTTTTTCATGTTTTTCCTTTTATCCCACTGACTTTTTTAGATTATCAATAAATCTTTTTTGATTCAGTGGTTTTTATTTAGCCTCTCAAAATAAGAATTCTGTCAGTACTGACGAGCTTGTGCAGGTCGCTGACAGAATTTTCAATTACTTTATATTTAATGACAAAGTCATTATTTTTTACTAATCTCGCCTTTTAGGCCATCTTTATTTTCACGTAAATCGCCTTTTTCAAGCATACTTGCTAAAGCATCTTGCCATGTAGGAATGACAAAACCTGTCGCTTTTGCTTTTTCAAGACTCATTGTTGAATTAAATGGACGTTTGGCTTTTGCTGGGAATTTACTAGAATCTACAGGCTTAACAAGCACATCTGTATCTTTCAAAATTTCTTTGGCAAAATCAAACCAAGTTACGTCTTCGCCAGGTGCAGCATCATTTGTTAAATGATAAAAACCAAAGTCAGCTTTTTCATTAACTAAATAAACCATAAATTCAGCAAGCGTACGTGTCCATGTTGGACGACCATGTTGGTCATTAACAACGGTCAATTCAGGAAAACGAGTCGCCAAATTTTGCATTGTAAAGACAAAGTTTGGCCCATATGAACCAAAAACCCAAGCAGTACGAACGATATAATGTTTTACACCAGAGGCAACAACAGCTTCTTCACCAAGGTGTTTTGTCCGTCCATATTCAGATTCAGGCGCTTTTGGTGCATCAACTGGCCATTCTTGACCAATTGGCAAAGTCCCACCAAAAACATAGTCTGTTGAAATATAAACCAATGTTGCACCTACGCGTGCAGCTGCTTCGGCCACATTTTTTGTGCCATCCACATTGATTTTTTCATCAAGCTTGCGACCTTCATCTTCGGCTTTATCAACAGCTGTATAAGCTGCGCAGTGATAAACAAGTTCAGGTTTGTTTTTGTCAAAGAATGTATCAACCGCAACTTTATCAGTGATATCAAGTTCTTTGGCATCTGTTGCTGTATAAGCCATGCCACGTTCGTCAAGTAAATGACGCAACTCTGTTCCAAGCTGACCATTTCCACCTGTTATTAAAATCATACATTCTCCAATTCTTATTTTTGCTGACAGAAAGAAACTCATTATTCAAATCTACTGACAAACCTGTCAGCAACCTTTGGACTATGTGACTCTTTTTCCTCATAAGATGACCTTCACTAATTTTGTAGTCTACAGACATCTTAGGATTTCATCAGCAAATTTTGGGCACTCTAATTAGAATGAATTTTTATTTATCCAAAACCTTTTGTGTTTCAGCATATTTTGCTTCAACAGCATCTTTTTCGGCTTTCCACCAGTTTTCGTTTTCACGATACCAGTCGATTGTTGCTTGCAAACCAGATTCAAAGTCAGTATGTTTTGGAGTCCAACCAAGTTCTGTACGTAATTTGCTATTGACAATCGCATAACGAAGGTCATGACCAGCACGGTCAGTTACGCGGTCGTAATCGTCCTTATCTTTGCGCATACGAGTCAAGATATCTTCAAGCACTTCTTTGTTATTTTTTTCACCGTCTGCACCGATAAGATAAGTTTCGCCCATACGGCCTTTAGTCAAAATTGCCCAAACACCTGATGAATGGTCTTCTGTATGAATCCAGTCACGCACGTTTTTACCATCACCATAAAGTTTTGGTTTAATTCCTGAAAGAATGTTAGTAATTTGACGAGGAATAAATTTTTCGATGTGTTGGAAAGGTCCGTAGTTATTTGAACAGTTTGAAATCGTTGCTTTAAGACCAAATGAACGTACCCAAGCACGAACAATTAAATCAGAAGCCGCTTTTGTCGAAGAATAAGGGCTTGATGGATTGTAAGGTGTTTTGTCAGTAAATTTTTCACCTTCGCCTTCGCCATGACCTGGCAAATCTTCACGATAAGGTAAATCACCATAAACTTCGTCAGTAGAAACATGGTGGAAACGTAAATCGTATTTACGAGCCGCTTGAATCAAAGTATAAGTTCCGATAAAGTTAGTTTGGATAAATTCATCTTGAGACTTAAGTGAATTATCATTATGAGATTCAGCCGCATAGTGAACAATTGCATCCGCTTTAGAAGCCACTTGATCAACAATTTCAGGGTCTGCAATGTCACCCACCACAAGTTCGACACGTCCGCTGTCAAACAACATATTAATGTTGTTGACATTCCCTGCATAAGTTAATTTATCCAACACTGTGATATGCACATCTGGATGATTGTTATAAACATAGTGTACAAAGTTTGAGCCAATAAATCCTGCTCCACCTGTCACAACGATATTTTTAAATTCAGTCATGTTTTTTCCTTTTTCGATTATTTATTAGTAAATCTTGAAAATTAATCCACTCGATATTCTCTGACAAATTTTGCTTTTGGCACAGCTTTTAAATATTTTCCATTGAAGACCAAATAATCGCCAATAGGAACTGTCATTTTGAGTAAACCCCCGACATTTTTTACTGACAGCGATTTGTCATTCCAAGAAAAGCCCCCGTCAGTAAATGCTTGATTAGCCCAACTTGGTCTGTCAGTATTTTTTTCAACTTTCCAAAATTCTAAACGTTTTTTAGTTCGTAAATGTAAAGCAAACATTAGAGTTCATCAGCCTTCAAAGCTTTTACATCTTTTAATAATGGATGATTTTTATCAGCTTCAGAAACTTCAGCATTTTCAACATCTTCCCACTTAATTCCCAAAGTTGGGTCAGCATAATTCACAAAAGCGTACTTAGGTTTAAGTTCAAGTGCCCAGTAATCATTAACTAAATAGCTATAAGAAACTGTGTCAGACAAAACTTGAAATCCATTAGCAACACCACGTGGAACAAAAATTCCTTTACTTGCATCAATGACTGTTTGGTAAACATGACCAAAATTTTCGCCTTCGCGTAAATCAACCCATGCGCCTAAAACACTTCCGCCATCAGCCACAGAAATATACTTATCCCAAGGTTCAGCGTGGAGACCACGCAAAACATTTTTACGAGAAAAACTTACATTGTTTTGTAATTTTTCTTCGGCAAAGAAGCTTTCTGGAAAGCCAAGTGGCATCATTTTTTCTTTTTGGAAATTTTCTTTAAACCATCCACGATTATCACCATGAACTGGGATATCAAATTCTAACATTCCAGGAATTTGGCTGATTTCTCGTGCAGCCAATGTTTTTTCAAAAAAATTATCAGTCATATTTTTCTTTCTAATCACTATTTTCAAAGTTTATTCAAGAACAACGCTAACTTCATTCAGTAACTCGTCTTTTTTCGCTTTTGCATTGATGTGCGATTTTTGAATGTGTTCGAGCGTTAGGTTATTAGGTACATCTGGATGATGTTTTCGACAAAGGACATAAAGTCCATCAGCTGTGCGATGAAGTCCAATTCGATGACAACCTGGTGCATGACATTTTAGTCTTCGCCAAACAACAGCAAAGACACCAAAAAGTGGCAAACAGCTGAAAAACCCGCCCCACTACGCTGACCAACCTGCGTCAGTCACACCAGTAAACCACAAAAACCATTCCCAAATATTTTTTAGCATTGATTGTCCTTCTTGTACTTTGACAACTTTACTTTAATAATGACTTTTTAGTCTTTTCCAATCAAACGAAGCAAGTATTGACCATACTCGTTTTTCTTAAGTGGTTGCGCCAATTTAAGAACATCGTCAGCTGTAATATAACCCATACGATAAGCAATCTCTTCTAAGTTTGCCACTTGCATATTTTGCATCCGTTGAACTGTTTCAATATATTGTGCAGCTTCAAGAAGAGATTCGTGTGTTCCTGTATCCAACCAAGCAAAACCACGTCCCATCAATTCAACCGACAAATCGCCACGTTCAAGATAAGCTTTATTCACATCGGTAATTTCAAGTTCACCACGAGGTGAAGGTTCAATACTTTTTGCAATTTCAATAACATCGTTATCATAGAAATACAAACCAGTAACCGCATAATTTGATTTAGGTTCTTCTGGTTTTTCTTCAATAGAAACAGCATTCATATCTTTATCAAATTCAACAACACCAAAACGTTCTGGATCTGGAACATGATATCCAAAAACAGTTGCACCTTTTTCTTTTGCAGCTGCATTTTGAAGAATTTTAGACATGCCAGGACCGTGATAAATGTTATCTCCCAAAATCAGCGCAACTGAATCATCACCGATAAAGTCTTCTCCAATAATAAAGGCTTGAGCCAATCCATCTGGTGAAGGTTGAACAGCATATTGAAGATTGATACCAAATTCTGAACCATCTTGCAAGAGCTCTTTAAAACGTGGCGTATCTGTTGGTGTCGAAATAATCAAAATATCTTTAATTCCAGCCAACATCAAAGTTGACAATGGATAATAAATCATTGGTTTATCATAAATAGGCATCAGTTGTTTTGACGCAGCACGTGTAAGTGGGTAAAGTCGTGTTCCAGACCCTCCCGCTAAAATAATCCCTTTCATGAAAGGACCTCCATAATCATAATTAATCAATATACATTATAACACAAAAACTTTCTCAATACACAACCTTCTATGGCCATTTAGCGGTTAAAAGGTTGATAAATAAGCGTTTCTAAGTCTTTTATTAAACAATAATGACAAGATTTTACCTATTAAATAAGAAAAGTCTCTAAATAAATAGAGACTGGCATATCTTATCTTCTTGGTTGGGCTACCAAAGCTGATTGGATGTTAAATTGACGTTTCAAGAGCCAACGTACTCCGAAAGCTACAGCCCCAACAATAACCAAGGCTACTGCAGGAAGTTGTAAATTGATTGAAGTTGGTATAAGTCCAGAGAAAATCGTTACTGCAATCCAAAGGAGTACTGAAAGAGTCGTTGCTGCAAAACCTTTCCAGTTCCAACTTCTACGGCTGTTGTCAGCTTTAGGACGGTAAAAGTAACGATACATCATGTACATCACAAGTCCAGCAACTGCAGCTGAAAGAATTGTTGTAATCAATCCATAAACCGGTGCTTTAGAAGTAATAAGTGCGGTTACTCCATTTAAAAGAGAAATAAATCCTAAGAAGAGTAAGCTACTATCAAGCCACATCAAAACTGGATTTTCATTTTTTTCACTGACAGGTCTGTCAGCGACTTTAGGTTGATATTGAGAAACAAATTCAGTCGGTGCACCCAATAACTTACGAGCAATAATTCCTGATTTTTGACCTTCAATAATCTGTGGAAGAATATCATTCAAAATTTCTTTTTCTTCTTCATCTGATTTTCCGACCAAAATCAGCTGTTTCGTTACCGAATGAATGTATTCTTTATTTTTAGCAGTGAGTTCTTCGATTAAATTTTCCATAACCTCATTTTATCAGAAAGCCCGAAAAAAAACAGCAAAAAATGGACAAAAGCTTGATTTTTTTATTTGAAAAATGTTATAATCAACAAGTATGTTGTTTTTAAGCACATAAAAATTCTAATGGGAGGTAAATATAATGTCTAAAGAATGTTATTTTACTGGTCGTAAGACTGTTTCAAGTAACAACCGTTCACACGCGATGAACCAAACTAAACGTGTAGTTAAACCAAATCTTCAAAAAGTTACAATTCTTGAAAACGGTGAACTCAAAACTGTCTGGGCTTCAGCTAAAGCTTTGAAGAAATTGCCAGCAGGCGTAGAACGCGTATAATTTTTGTTTTTTGCAAAACACAAAAATATCCTGTCATCTGACGGGGTTTTTTATTTACTGACAGCTTTATCATTAAATAAAATCGTCACTACTAAATTCTGTCAGCGCTGACAAATGATAAATTTCAAAAAGCAGTTCATAAGAGCTGTTTTATTTTATAAAAGTATGATAAAATGAGTAATGATATTTAAATAATATGGAGGAAAGTGCCGTTTGTCAGTCAATTTTTCTTTATTTACAAGTTTTGTAAATATATTGACGACGGTACAGCTATGAAAATGAGTGTTATTATCAACAACCAACATGGGAATGTCGATATTGCTACCGAAGTCATTGCAACAGTTGTAGGTGCTTCTACAACTGAAATTTTTGGCGTTGTCGGTATGACCAGCAAATCTGCTGTTAAAGATAATGTACGCAGCGTTTTGCGTCAAGAAAATTACTCTAAAGGAGTTGTAGTTACAACGGCTGACAATGAAACTTCTATTGATGTTTATGTTGTCATTTCTTATGGTGTAAAAATCAGCGAAGTTGCAAAAAATATTCAAGAACGTGTTCGCTTCAATATCGAAAATCAACTTGGAATCACAGCCAGTAGCGTAAACGTCTATGTACAAAATGTGAAGGTGGTTGAGGATTAGTGTCAAATATCAATTCAAGTAAATTTCAAGAAATGGTTCAAGCAGCGGCAAGCCGCTTGAATGAACAAGCCGAATACGTCAACTCGCTTAATGTTTTCCCTGTTCCAGATGGAGACACGGGAACAAACATGGGCATGACCATTACTAACGGTGCCAAAGATGTCGCTTCTAAACCAGCCGAAACTGTTGGTGAGGTTGCTCAAATTCTTTCAAAAGGACTTCTTATGGGGGCTCGCGGGAATTCTGGTGTTATTTTAAGCCAACTTTTCCGTGGATTTGCTCAATATGTTAAAGATTATGAAGAAATTGACGGAATTCATCTTGCAGCTGCCCTTCAAAACGGGGTAGAAGTGGCCTACAAAGCCGTTATGAAACCTGTTGAAGGTACAATTTTAACCGTTTCTCGTGGTGCTGCTGAGTTAGCAAAACGCAAAACTGACGAAACTGATGATGCTGTGGAAATTATGGAAGCAGCACTTGAAGGAGCCAAAAAAGCATTAGCAATGACTCCTGATATGCTTCCTGTTCTTAAAGAAGTTGGGGTTGTTGACTCTGGTGGTCAAGGTCTCGTTTATATTTACGAAGGCTTTTTGATGGCACTTAATGGTGAATTCGTACCAGAAACACCTGTTGCCGAACTTGGGGCAATGGACCGAATGGTCAATGTTGAACACGAAAGTGTCGCCAACGTTTCAACAGCAGATATTAAATATGGTTACTGTACAGAAATCATGGTTGAGTTAGGCAAAGGTCCAACTTCCCGTGAAAGTTATGACCATGATAACTTCCAAACTTATCTTGCAGGAATTGGAAACTCACTTCTTGTTGTTGATGATGAGGAAGTCGTTAAAGTCCATGTCCACACTGAAGATCCTGGTTTAGTCATGCAAGAAGGTCTTAAATACGGACGTCTTGTAAAAGTCAAAGTCGATAACATGCGTCTCCAAAACGAAGGCGTTTCTGAAAAAGAAGCGAAATCATCAAATGTTTCAACTTCTACTTCTAAAAAAGACTGGGGCTTGATTGCTATCGCTGCTGGTGAAGGTTTGGCTGATATTTTCCGTGAAATGGGTGTTAATCACGTTGTTTCAGGTGGTCAAACAATGAATCCATCAACCGAAGATATCTTGACTGCCATTGAAGCTGTTAATGCAGAAAAAGTAATCATTGTACCAAATAATAAAAACATCTTCATGGCCGCAAAATCTGCTGCCGAAGTTGCTGAAATTCCTGTTGAAGTGATTGAATCTGCAACAGTTCCTCAAGGATTTACAGCATTGTTGAGTTTTGACCCAACACGTTCAATTGAAGAAAATAAAGCGGCCATGACCAGTGCCCTTTCAGATGTTCAATCTGGTTCGGTTACAACAGCAATCCGTGATACAAATGTCGATGGCATTGAAATTCATAAAAAAGATACACTTGGAATGTTGAATAACAAAATTGTTGTGTCAACTAGAAAAATGAATGATGCTATCTTTGCTGTCTTCGATCAAATGATTGATGAAGATAGTGAGATTGTAGCAATTTATATTGGTGAAGAAGGAAAAAAAGCCAACGCTGAAAAAATTGCGAAAGAACTTGAGAAAAAATATCCTGAGATTGAAGTTGAAATCCATGATGGAAAACAACCTGTCTATCCATATCTCTTCTCAGTTGAGTAAAATATAAAATAACAAAAATTCTGATGTCAAACATCAGAATTTTTCTTTTGCTTATAAAAAGTTACTGACAAAATACTTTTCATTGTTTTGAGTTTCTGTCAGTAACTTTTTTATTTAATCAGCGGAATTATGAAAAATATTTTATATAATCTCCGTATCCTTCTGATTCTAATTGGTCAAAGGGGATAAAACGCAAAGCTGCAGAATTGATACAGTAACGTAAGCCCCCTTTATCTAAAGGTCCATCAGTAAAAACGTGACCCAAATGGCTGTCAGCATTACTAGAACGAACTTCTGTACGCTCCATAAAAAGAGACTTATCTCGTTTTTCTTTGACCATTTTTTTGTCAATTGGTTGTGTAAAGGCAGGCCAGCCACATCCAGATTGATATTTATCAAGACTTGTAAACAGTGGTTCTCCACTGACAATATCAACATACAAGCCTTTTTCAAAGAAATCATCAAACTCATTAGTGAAAGGGGCTTCTGTTCCATTTTCTTGAGTAACACGATAAGCAAGTGGACTCAATTTCTTTTTAAGTTCTTCTTTTTTCATTAACTTTCCTTTCTTGTAAGTAATTATTGATTGTCAACCCTTTTGACATTGGTGTAAACTAAGTTGACAAAGAGTTTACACTGCTGAGTTTTCAGCGCAATCAAACCCTATAAAAATCAAAATCACTCTTTGAGTAAGCAACATAATATCAAAAAAATAGGCTTATTTCCATTGAAATCACTTACAAATCCCTCCTTCTTTCTTTTTTTTAAACTCTAAAATATAATGTTACTTTTCAGAAAATTATTGTATCGTACTTTAAATTTTGATATAATCATAAATGTAAAATGTACTTGACATTTTCTGTAATCATTTGATCCCAGGAGGTAAAATGAAAACTCTTAACAATACCCATATTGGGCAAATTTACTATATTCATAAAGTTATTGGCAAAAATCAAAGTAAATTACGTGATTTAGGCCTGATATCCGATAAAAAAATTACACTTGTTTCTGCTGATGGTGAAAATTCAATCATCAAAATTGAAGAGATGCGTTTAGCATTAAATTCTTCTTTTTTAGAACAAATTTTCGTTAAAGAAGAACGTTCTAGCGAAGAAATTATTGGCTTAGCTCATTTGCAAGTTGGCCAAACGGGTACTGTCCGTATGATAGACGCCACTTCTGATATACGCCGACGTTTAATGGATATGGGAATTACCAGAGGAACAAGAGTACATCTGCAAAAATTAGCCCCGCTTGGTGACCCACTTGAACTTCGACTTCGAGGATACTCTCTTTCTTTGAGAAAGACAGATGCAGCAAAAATAAAAGTTGTTCTCGAACAATAATGTTCAACTCAATCTATTTCACGTTAATTTTACTCAAAACATCTTTATTTAAAGTACATCTTTAGTAAATGATAAAAGCCCTTAATAAGTAATTCAAATAATCTGCAAATAATTGCTCTACTCGGA
>ENA-OQNI01001209-OQNI01001209.1-human-gut-metagenome-genome-assembly--contig:-NODE-1209-length-17716-cov-7.444084_pt1 | contig 17716 bp, 19 predicted proteins | sample MGYA00242627_ERZ504876 | MGnify/ENA primary metagenome ERZ504876 (study PRJEB26092, sample SAMD00036386) | human gut metagenome | host: Homo sapiens | study: EMG produced TPA metagenomics assembly of... | reverse complement strand
AGTGGGGCAACAAGAAATACATGAACATGAAGCATCTGGAGGCTGCCGTTGAGGATACCTCCATTGCTGGCTGACTTCATTTACAACAGAGGCTGCGAACTAAAGTGCGAAAAATTCTTGACACGACTTTTCGCATTTGCTGTCAGATCGGTACCATCGTGCCAGTATACTTTTTTTGGCAGATGAAAAAGAAGGCTAATAAAATTAAACACGGCGATGCCTCCTTATAGGCCGCCGTGTCCTGAAAAAAGGACGACTTTAATACACCCTCCGTATCCTTGGTTTTAAAAGGAAAGCGGCGGCTTTGATATATTTAATCAAACCCGCCGCTTAGTTATGAACCCAAAAGCCAGCGGTTAAAGTAGATTACTCATAGCTCTGTTTTTGCGTTCTATTTTTCAAAATTATTTTAGATGCATATATTCTACATGCGCTTGCCTTTTCTTTTGGCTCACGATAAATATCTTCATTGAAAATACTCTATCACGAACTTTTTTAGCGCATCATAAACTGTATCCAGATCATCTCCATGCTTGAAATATTGTAATCCATCCGGATTTTCGAGTTCAAAGGAAAACGCCATATTATCCTCACTTAAAATGGATGTCAGACAATCAGCAGTAAAGATACCGTCAACAATTGGAAGGATGGGCCACTCTTCCAATTCGTAAATCATGATACAAGGGGACAATTTTAAATATGATGCTCCGTCAAAATTGAAATAATCAACGCTTTCTCCCAATTCATTTTCCAGCTGCCTGCAAAGAGTGGAATTCTGGGCAATATAAGGTTCAATTTGATGTCCGTATATAATAACAGAATCAACCGTTTCAAAAAGATCTCTTAAGGAAGAAATTGTATTGGCATCATACTTCGTTACATTAACCCAGAGGTAGATGAAATCATTTGGAACGGTCCAATTACTCTTAAAGTCTACGGCAGGAGATTGGCAAAAATTATGTTCTATCTTGCATTCGAGCAGTAAACACTTTTCAGAAGGGGATAGCTGATAGACTTCAGGAAACAGTTTATTGACTGTCACATCATAAAAGACAACGGGAAGTGAAGTTAATAGATTATGTGTTTCACGAAAGTAAACATCACGCCAGCCATCTCCAGAAGAAGGCGGAGGATTGGACGATCTTTCGTTCAGTTGTTTTTGGCAGGACGACAGACACATTATAAAAATTAGGAAAACTAGAGATATATTGCATATTCGCTGTTTCATGATGAATTGTCCTCCCCGATGTGTCTTTACCAATACAGACGCAAAAAATGGAACATATTTTGCAATATTATTAAAAGCTATCCTGGCTTTATTCCATATCGCTTTCTGCTTCGTATATCGTTCTGCCAGATATTCCGTTCGTTGGTCATCTGTGCCCTTTTCCATCCTTATCTATATGACAACGGAGCATATAAAGAAAAAGGCGGTATTGTCGGTAAAGTACATCACTCATAGTTTCATTTCATCGTTCTTTCCAAAATAATACAGATACACATCTTCCATATTCGGAAGCACAGGAATTGCATTTGTGTGCGGTTTCTGTTCCGCAAGCATACGAACTATACTTTTCCCTTCTGCATGCATGATATTGCTGCAAGCATATCCGGCAGTTAAAACAGCCTCCTCTTCTGTGGAAATAGTAATAGTCCAGACTTTCCCATTTATCTCATCCAACAGTTCTGCTGGCTTTTTCCTCGCAAGAACATTTCCTTTTTTCAATAGGATAATCTCATTTGCGATTGCTTCTAAATCTGAAACGATATGTGTAGATAACAGGACGGTCTTTTGTTGTGACAAATTGCTGATAATGCCGCGAAATCTAATTCTTTCTTCAGGGTCAAGCCCAGCTGTTGGCTCATCCAATACCAAGATTTCCGGATCACCAAGTAGTGACTGGGCGATACCTACTCTTTGTCGTTGCCCACCAGAGAATCCTTTCAATTTTTTATGGGCTTTTTCTTCCAGCCCTACCATTTGTAAAAGTTTATCCGTTTGTCGTTTTGCTTCAAATTTTGACAAACCTTTTAGCCTAGCAATATAGATTAAAAACTGTTCTGCGGTGAAATTTGGATAGACGCCAAACTCTTGCGGCAGATAGCCGAGTTTTTTTCGAAACTCTGCTCCCATAATTGCAATATCTTTTCCGTCCAACAAAACACGTCCAGTTGATGGAGCAAGCAAATCGGTCATAATACGCATCAGCGTTGTTTTTCCCGCTCCGTTGGGGCCTAATAGTCCATATACGCCATGTCCTAACAAAAGGTTAATACCTTCCAGTGCAATCGTATTGCCGTAAAGTTTGCTTATATTTTCAAACGCAAGTTTCATAATTCCTTGCGCCCCTTTCTCTTATTTTTTGCTATGGCAAAAATGCCGCATAATAAAGACGAGTACCAAAAAGCCCAAAAAACAGGTGCAGAATAAATGAGTTGCCCCCGCATCAATTCCGTAAAGAAACCGTATCGGATCATCCAAAAGAAATCCAATTTCTGAATTACGCCCACATTCACGAAATAGCTAAGCGCAAAGGGGACTCCGCAAAGACACATAGCGGCTGGCTGATTTTGCAGAATATCACAGACACAGGCAGAAAAAAGAAAGAAACCGATAGCCCCCATTCCTGCCACGAGAGTGGAGATAGAAATTTTAATCATCAACTGTGATGAATGAAGTAAACTGTGCCCCCAAAATTTTGAAATAACGGCATTCCCAAGCGCCAATATCAGGACACCCAGTCCTGTAGCGAGGCAACCTGTAGCAAGCCGGGTGTAAAAAAGATGTTTTCTCCCGCAAGGTGTGCTCGTGATAACAGGTGTTGTCTTATATTCACGGTCTGTTGACAAGAGGTGTATCAAAGCCAAAAGGATCAAGAACCCTTCTGTGACCGACCCGCTCTTATTCCAAAACTTTGATGCCAAATCCCAAAATTCTCCGCTTCGGTACCGAAAGTCAAAATAAGCCATAACGAACCGAGCGAAAAGTCCGGAGCCTAAGGTAGCCCAATATAGGGGATTTTTTAGGTATCGCGCAAACTCTGTTTTCATTTTCGATCCCTTTTCTTCCAGACAAGCCAAAGCACAGAAAACTCTAGAATGGTCATTGTTACTACCAACATAATGGGTTTCCACACATCAGTCCAGTTTCCAGGCCACCCCATTTTCCATGGCCAGGAATAGCTTTCCTGTAATAAAAAACCGCCAAATCCGAAATAAAAAAAGCCTCCAACAATTTGATTTACAACACCGCGGAATAAAGTTTCAACGTATCTATACACCATGCAAAGCAAATACAAAGCTCCGCTTAAAAAAATCGTGAACGCTGTCCGTTTGGTTAGAGAAGCAATCAGTAAGACAAAACCAGCAAAATATAGTGCCCCCATAAGTAAGAAAACATATTGCAACATGCAGTAGAGCAGATTGGACATTTGTGGTAGATCTTCATCTGAAAAGTAAACGCATGCTTCTACGGGATGAAGGGCTCCGTCAAATCCAAACAGTCCGCAGTGGACGAAAAGGCTTACTGCTCCAATTACAAATACCACAGTGGCAGAATATAAAATAGAAAAGAATACTTTTGACTTCCATGTAAGAAAGCTTCCTTTTTCTGATGTTTTCACCAGAAATTCGGTGTGATACTCATGTTCACAACAAATCAGTCTGGGTAAACTGACTGCCAGAATGAAGGCGGTTAAAGTTGCGCCGTAAGAATATATGTCCTGTTGTACGCTGTACCAATTTTGATTTGCTGGTGACCGTTGAATAAGATCTATATCTTGCAAATCTTGAAATAGTGTAACAAGCAAATAAAGTACGCAGATAAAACAGCTGACCCAAACTTCGCGGAACATAATATGCTTTCTGCGTTCAGCCATTATTGCCCACATAATAAAAACCTTCTTTCTCTGATTGTATGAGAGCAAATGCTCAATAGAGTTATGCCGACAATAACAAGCACAGAATAAAATGTTGTTGAACAGATTTGCAAGAGCTGATCAAATGAGAGAATAGCCGCTAAAAAGCAAAGAGCAGCCCAAAAAACCATGGCTAGAATAGAGAGCCCCTCTTGATTGTGGGTTCGGGTCGATAAGAATAGTAACAATGTGCAAAGGTAAATACTTGGCACTGCGCCACAGAGGGCTAATCGCAAGAAACTCTCACCCACAGAATAATGCAATATCGCTGATAGGATCATCAGGATGACAACCATATAGACAGAAATGATAAAGGTGCGGCCAATCAGCATTTCTGAATAGGAATATTGAAAGGTTTCCTCTAATTCTCGCATTCCATTATTGCACGATAGTACATAGCGATGAAAAAGCAACAGCATGGGCATAGGGGCCGTGCAAAAAACTGTGAGCATTGGCATCGCTAAGAACTTTGCGCTTATCAAACCGAATGCGATTGCGCTACATGAAAGTATAATTAAAACAAAAGGTTGCAATTCGCTTGCTGCGATGCGCAACAAGGTAACCAGGGACACATTCCGATTTGTTTGTGGCATAGAACTCTGGAGCAATCGGATTGTACGCTCCATTTCCTGCTCCATTTGATAATTCATGGCAATCCTTCCTCCTGAAGTTGCTTTGATAACACTTTTTTTGCCGAGCTTAACCTTGATTTGACAGTCGGAAGCGGCGTTTTTGTCATTTGAGAAATCTCTCTTACTGTAAATTGGTAATAATAATGAAGAACAATTATTTCGCGCTGTATGGTAGGAAGTTTCTCCAAAGCTTTTTGAATAGAAATGGCATCAAGAACCATGTCGTCAAGCTCTGGAGAGAAATTACTTTGATCGTTTGATATGGTATCAACCGATAGAATTCGGTTGTGAAATCTAAAGTAATCCATACACTTATTGTGTGCAATCGTGAAAATCCAGCTATTAAATTTTTTCCAAGGATGATAGCTTCCTATGTTTTGCATCATAGCAACAAACACATCTTGGGTTATATCATAAGCGTCTTGTTCATGCCCAATCATTTTAAAAATATATCCGTAGATACGGGGATACCAACGCCGTATCAAAATATCCAGCGCACTTCTATCACCAGATTTGATGCCGCGTATTAAATCAAAGTCGCTGTATTCCATCGACTCACCACCTTGTATATAAGTATAACGGAATAGTGGGGTGAAAAGGATGATCACCTTTCAGAAAAACTTCCGTGCCTTAGATATGCGGTTTTGGCAAGCAATTCGGGTGTGGCCACACTCCGAAATTTTCACAGGCCGCAGGCCCGTGAAAATGCTTGTTGGGGAGCTCCCCAAACCCGCTGAACTTCTGGACACTTTGTCCAGAAGTCCCGGCGCAAGCGCCCATTGTTGGCGGCCCGGAGCTAACGCTCCTGGGCCTTATTTTTTTGCTCGTCCGCATGGCCGAGCAGGTGATCGATATTTGCCTTGACTGCCACGGCCTGCCGCATATCCGCCTGGGCCTTGTGGTATTCCGTGTAAAGGGCTTTTTTCTTTTCGGAGAGCTCCCGGCGCTGCTTTTTCAGCGTGTCTATTTTGGGGAGCTTTGCCCCGCCCAAGAGCTCACTCATGGCCGTCTTTGCCGCCCGGTAGTCTGCCAGCTCCGCCTCATGCTGGGCCAGATATTTTCTGCTATACCGGGCCGCCTTGTAGCCGTCAAACACAGGCCGCGTCTTTGCATACTGCACCACCGCGCCCATGAGCTCGGAGGTTTTGGAAAGGGCGGCCTCCGTGTCCCGCAGCTCCCCGGCCAGCTTGTGAGCACGATCCACCGCCGCCTCGGTGCTGGATGCCAGCGCCGCATAGTCCATAAGATCGTGTTCCCGGAGATACAGGAGCGCGGCGGCCATCTGCTTTATGTTATAGACTTTGGCCCACCGCTCATAGGCCGGGCCCTTGCCCTGGGCCATGCGTTCTTGAATGTCGATGATCAGATTGACGCGCCGGGCCGGGGCCGGGCTGTCCTGGGGAAGCTCCGGGATGGGCCGCTCCCCAGCAATCGCCGCCCGGATGTCATCGGGATCGAAACCGGGGCCCAGGGTGGATGCCCGCAGGCGGGTGTACTTATTCTGCCCAGGGGCCAGAAACGAGATCGCGGCGCCCCGCCCATGCTTCACTTGAAAGCCGGACTCCTCCATGAGCCGCAGAAACGCCGGGAAGTCGGCGGGCTTTTGCTCCAGAGCCGCCACGATCCCCAGCCGCACCCGCTGCTGGGCCGAGGGGGGCTTTTCCCCGATCCATTGTCCATAATGGAGAAAACGGCCCTTGCTGTGCTGCTTCGGATTTTGAATGACAGACAGTTCGTGCTCGATGCACACCCGGTCAGAGAGCCGCCGTACCGCAAAGCTGGAGCCGATGAAGTTATGGAATTTCCGAGAACAGTCCTGGGCGGTGGAGTTGTAGTAAATGTGGTGGAGTAACCTCCTTGTCAGGGTAAACGCCCGTAGGCGTAGAAATGAGATTGCCAGTAGCTTGTATTCAGGTTTGCATATTGGATGGGATCGCCACAATGGATCATCATCCCGTCCCCCACATAGATGCCACAATGGGACACGCCCGCTGTGTCATAGGTGCCGACAAAGAACACCAGATCGCCGGGACGGGGTGCGCTGGTAGGGGTGCAGATGTTGTAGAGCCCCTGGGCTCCCAGGCGGCCCACATTCCAGCCGGAGTGATTGAGCACCCAGGACACAAAGCCGGAGCAGTCAAAGGACGTGGCCGGAGAGCTGCCGCCCCACACATAGGGATAGCCCAGGTATTTCTCCGCCTCGCCCAAAATGGCCGCAAAGGTTTCATCGTCCAGATATTCCTCCGGCACGTCATAGTCAGCGGGCGGGTTTGTGATGTATTTCCCCACATAGGCTGACTCCGGGAACAGATCGGGCCTGTTCCCCAGGGTGGACATATAGAGGGAGTAACGGGCCATTTGTTCCTCGCCCATCATTTCCAAGGGCAGATGGGAAAGGTTTTTGTTTTCCAGCGTGACATAGCAGATGTACCAGGAGTAGGGATCACCGTCGCTGTCATACCGGGTTTCCCGCACCACGCGCTCCGTCAGGATATACTGGCGGTCAAAGAGGGTTTCCAGGGTGCCCCGCACCTCGTCCGCCGTCCATTCCCCCTCATGGAGTACGCAGAGAATGGAGATCAGCACATAGGGATCGTGCTCGATCTCGTCCAGGTCAAAATGGTATTCGTCATAGCTGTGGGTGGCGGTATAGGTGTCCAGGTAGTTTTGCAGCTCGGCTTCCATGCCGGAATAGGCCGCCTCCGCCGCCAGGATCTCCCCGTCCTCCGATGGGTAGGTGGTAGCGCCCACGGCCCCCGCGCCGGAATTTCCCAGCATCACCAGAGAAGAAGAACCGAACTGCATCATAAAGAGCAGGAGCACACAGGCCAGGGCCAGCAGCACCCCCACGGGATGCCGCTTCATAAAGCCCGCGATCTTCGCCCCGGCCTTTTCCGTGGCGGCGGCTGTCTTTTTGGCCGCGCTTGCCGCTCCCGTCTTTGCCGCCTCCCGCGCCCGCTTTTGATACTGCTTTTTTAAGCGGTGTTTGCGCCACATCCGGGAAACGGGGTTGCCGGACATTTCCGGGTGTTCCTGGGCGGCCATGCGGAAATGATAGTCCGCCGTGGCCTTGACATATTTGGACTCGGCCCGCTGGACAGCCTTTGCCGGGTGCTGCCGGATTTTCTTTTGCACAAACCGCTTGCCATGCCGCAGGCCGGACTCGCCCACCAGCTCGGAGCGGTGGGCACCCTCGATACCCACGTTTTCCTGTTCATTCTCATAAATCTTGCCATGCACAAAACCGTGGGTGGCCCCGCCAGCGGCCCGGCCTATCCGCCGCAGCGGGCCGGGCTTTTTGGGTGGCTTCTGTTTTGCCAGCTTATCCTTTGCCCGTTCCAGCTTTTCCCCGCGCTCCTCCATGCGGAGCTTGGACGCGGCGGCCTGTTCCTGTTTGCTTTTCTGACGGAACTTTGACTTGTGGACACTTTGTCCAGAATTGCCGTTGTCCACAGCCCCGGCACCGCCTGGGGCGCCGCCCCCAGCGGCCCCGCCAGGATCGGCGGAGCTCTCCCAGGAGCCGGGGCGCTCCCTGGGCTCCTGTTTGGGCTTATTCGGTTTTCGCTTCATTTTTCAAATCCTCCGGGCGGGTAGTCAGCAGGTTATAGATTTCTCCACGGGGGAACCGATCCACAAAGGGGATCGTCACATCCCCATAGAACAGCAGGCCCTCGCCGGAATTGCTATGGGTGATGTAGGAGAGCTGGTGCTCCGAAATGCCGAGCTGCTTTGCCAGAATTGCCCGGTCACTTTGGGCCTGGGACAGCAGGATCATAAAATCCGTGTTGTCCAGAATGGCCTCAATCTCCCGGCTGGCCAAAAGGTCTTTGACATTCTGCGTCAGGGCCGAGGGGACGCAGCCTTTCTTTCTCAGCATCTTCCACACGGCCACAAAGTAGCTGGCGGTAAGTGCGTCCCTGAGCAGGATATGGAACTCGTCAAAATAGCACCAGGTAGAAACGCCGCTGTGAAAATTCACATTGACCGCCGAAGTTACAAAGTCGTTGGTAACGTGCATGGCGATCTTGCGGAGGTTTTCTCCCAGCCCTTTGAGAACGATGCACACGATATGGGACGTGAGCTTTACGTTGGTCTGGTGGTTGAACAGGTTAAGGGAGCCGGTGCAGTAGAGCTCTAGGGCGGTTGCCACACGGCGGGCCTCCGGCTCTGGCTGCTTCAAAAGCTCCTCGTACAAGTCCTGGAGCAAGGGCGGCTTGCCGTCCCCGATCCCCAGGGCCATATCCCGGTAGATCAGCCGCACACAGCGGTCAATCACGGTTTTTTCGATGGGCTGCAAGCCGTCCTTGCCGCCCACCACCAGCTCACACAGGGACAACAAAAAATCCGCTTTCATGGAAAGCGGGCTTTCGTCATCGTCCAGGTCAAGCTGGATGTCCATAGGGTTGATATGGCTGGGAGAGCCGGGGGCAATCTCCACCACCTGGCCGCCCAGCCGCCGCACCAGCGGGGCATATTCGCCCATCGGATCGACAATGATAATGCGATCCTTTGGAATAGTGAGAAACACATTGATGATCTCACGCTTTGCGGCAAAGCTCTTGCCGGAGCCCGTGGAGCCGAGATAGAGCCCGTTGGCCGATTTCAGCTTTTTGCGGTCAGCCATGATGACATTGTGGGAAAGGGCGTTCATGCCGTAGTAGAGGGACGGCCCGGCCATGCGGAGCTCCCTGGTCATAAAGGGAATGAAAATCGCCGTGGAGCTGGTTGTCATGCCCCGCTGGATTTCCACCTCGTTATAGCCCAGGGCCAGCGAGGACACAAACGCCTGTTCCTGCTGCCAGTCCAGCCGCTTCAAGGCGCAGTTGTATTTCTGCGCGATACCGCCCACGGTAAACACATCGTTTTCCAACCGCTGCCGGGTGGGGGCGATATTGATAACCGTGAACGTCAAGAGGAACATTCGCTCGTTGCGGGACTGGAGATCAGCCAGGAGCTCCGCCGCGTCCTTGCTGAACGTGATCAGGTCAGGGGGCAGAATGTCGGGATCGTACCCGGCCCGCACCGCCTTGCGCTGTTCCTCCACTTTCATTTTGCCAATGTCGGAGAGTTTTCCCTTGATGGTCTTGATGGCTTTGAGCTGATCCACCGTCTGGATGTGCATGGTAACGGTCATTTCCGCATCCAACTCCAAAATTTCCGCCAGGAGTTTGTCAGAGAGCTCGGACGCCAAAATCTGCAAGTAAGACGCAGCGCCCCAATACTGGCCCACCCGGAACGTCCGGGATTGCCGGAAGTCGAAGCTGTCCGGGGCGATAAAGTCCTTTGTCCCCATGCCCGTCCGGGGAATGTCCTGCCAGGAGAAGCGGAACGGCTCCCGGCTGCCGGGGTGCATCTGGCTGTAGAGCAGCGCCAGCCGTTCCTGCCCATCCATCGGAGCAGAGGGAACGCCCAGCCGTTTCAGATTGCCAGTCACGTCGGCCTCCACCCGTTCCAGACGGGGACGGGCCTCCGCGATCCCCTCGGCGGGCAGGCCAAACGTGATGTATTTAGACCGCTCGATGCCGTTGTTGCTTTTGGCAATCTGATTTTTCAGCATACTTGTGAACTCGGCCCGGATGCTGTCAAAGTCATCCTGTGCCGGGGGAATATTGACCTTGTACTTGCTCCGGGAACGGGAGCGGCGGTTGATAAAGGAGAGCTGGAACAGCAGGGAGCTGTCAAAGTAATTGAGAAACGAGCTCCACCCGCTGAAAATTGCCGTCTGATCCTCGGTAGAAGCCACGGAATAATTGATGTCCTCATATTCCACGGTTTTCGTGTAGAGCCCGCCGGGGAGCTGGCACACCCCGTCCGGGTGCATCACCAGATAAGGGATCGTCTGCTGGGCAGACAACGCAGCTTTCCGGTTAGCGGCCTTTCCGGGGCCGCGCTTTGGGCTGTTTGCTTTTTGCAATCGCATCCTCCTTTCTCACAGCGCCCCGCTGGGTAAACGGAGCATAGATATTTTCCGTCTGGTAGGGCCTCACCCCAGGCCGCAGGAAACGGGCCCGCAGGACGTTCCGCACCACCTTTTCAAAGGGGAGCCCGTCTTTTTCGTACATCGCCAGCAGGAACGCCGGGAGCGCCACCGCCATCATCAGGAACATGGCTCCCGTGTTGCCGATGGTGCTCCGGGCCAGCAGATAGGACGGGATGCCCACCGCCGCCGCGATCCCGAAACACACAAGCTGGCGTTGCGTCAGGTTAAAGGCCAGTTTGGTCTTGATTTTGGATAAGTCGTTGGGCACATTCACATAGGGCATGGATCAACCTCCTTTCGCGCCCACCTCTGGACACTTTGTCCAGAAATCCGGGACGGTGCTTTCCACCTCGTTCCCCCACACATCCCAGCCAGGCGGGGACTGCCGGGCAAACAGTTCCACTCTGGGCACGTCGCCCATGAGGGCCACAATCTTATCACGGGCCTCGTCCGGCTTTCGGCTGTGCTCCTGGATCGGGGCAATAATGAATTGATGGACATTTGCCGCCTGCCGTTTCGGGTGTCCCCGTGTCGCCAGTAGGCAAACCTCCGCGTTGCCCCTTGTCCAAAAGCCTAGGCCATAAAACCAGCTCTCGGACTTTCGGTTTTTCTTCAGCCAGACGAAAGCCACAGACTTATATTGAAAGCCCCATGCCTTGATCAGCCGCAGGGCCTCCGGGAGCTGCGGGAACGTGGCCCACAAAAAAAGCGCGCTGTCCGGGGCCGCCAGATCAGCCACCGGGAGCGCGCATATCTCGTCAATCCCCATTGTGGGGTAATGTTTCTCCGCCGCCCCCTGCAAGCCCTTTTGCGTGTAGCGCCAGGGGGGATCGGCATAGATTACAGAATACTGTCCGATAGTTACACTCCTTTCTCCCCGGCCTCCAACGCTGACCGGGCCACACGGATGCGCTCTGTGGCGGCGGCGTAGTAGTCGGGGACGGTTTCAAAACAAATAAAGCGGCGGCCTGTATTGAGGGCGGCCACCGCTGTTGTGGCAGAGCCCGCGCAGACGTCCGCCACCACCTCGCCGGGCCGGGTGTAGGTTTTGATGAAATACTCACACAGGGCCACCGGTTTCTGCGTGGGGTGGACGGTGCGCTGGACGGCTGGAAAGGTCAGCACGTTTCCTGGAAAGCGCAGGCCGTCCTCCGATCCGCTGCCAGAACGGGTGAATTTTCCGTAGTTGGTGCTGTTCCCGTTATTGCCCGCAATTTTCTTGTAGGGCTTGCCCTGCTCAAACTGCGGATTGTAAAGCGGGAGCTTCTGATAAAACACCAGAATATTCTCCGTCTTTTTCAACGGAGCGCGGTGGGCATTGAGAAAGCCTGTGCAGCGGCTTTTGTACCATACCCACTCATAGCGGAGCATGGACAGGTTGGATGCCCCCAGCACCTTGTCATAGGGGCATTGGGCAAAGAACAGTACAGCGCCGTCCGGCTTGACCGCCCACTTGACCGCCTCCCACAGCTCCGGGAGCGGCAGAGGCACATCCCAAAAGTTCCGGGTGGTGCCATAGGGCGGATCGGTCAAGAGCATATCCACAGAATGACGGGGCAGGGAGCGCAGGCCCTCGATGCCATCCATGAGGAACAGGCCCTCCGGGGACTTCTGGACACTTTGTCCAGATGTGCCCTTATCGGTCATCCCTGACCGCCTTACCCTTTGCCGGGGCGGGCCGGGCGGCGTTTTCACGGGCGGCCTGCGCCCGCCCTTCGGCTAACTGCTGGGCAATCGTCTTTGCGTCATCCCTGCCGCCCAGCAATTCCTGCTTTTGCAAAACGGCCTCTGTTTCCGCCATAAAACGGTAAACATCGGCCTGTTTGAAGTCCTCCGGCGCTTTCCTGTTCCACAGGCGCGACCCGTCGGGCCCATATCTTCTCGGCATAGCACAAGCCGTTTTGAATATCCATTTGTAGATATTCGCCACATCAAACTCGTGCATATTGTTTTTTTCCAAAAGCATCTGAATATCTGTCCTCATGCACCGCCTCCCTTGCACGTTCTTTCTTGTGGGACGGCTGGCGGGCCAGTTCAGCGGTAGCCCGTTTGAGCTGTTCCCGGATGGGAACACGCTGGGACTTGGAACGCTTCAACACACGCCGGGAATATTCTGAAAAGCAAGCGGTGATGGCGTCGGCCTGCCCGCGCTTGAAGAACAACAGGTATTTGTCCGGCCCGGTCTTATAAAAGGCATAGTCCACATTCCAGCGCCGGGCCACCCGGTCAAAGTCCTTTGGGGACTCCACTTCGATGCTGTTCGTGGCGGCCCCGTGGCCCATGAGCTGGCGCACCGTCTGTTTTCCGTGGGGTGTCTGGCGGGCCCGGTACGTTTTCTTAATCTTCCGGCCCACCGCCAGACACGCCTGGGCCAGCACCCGGCCCGTGAGCTTTGTCGCCTTGATCGAAACTGCTATGGTACGTCTGGAAACGTCCTCGTCAATCAGCCGTATCCCTCCTTTCCATAAAAAAAGCACCTCTGGACAAAACGTCCAGAAGTGCCGTTATCGTTCCTCGTGTTCCTTTGCGGCAATCTTCCGATAGCCCTCCAGGGAGGAACCGTCAATAATTTTTTTGTAGGCCGCCATCTGCTCCCGCACCGTGAGCTGCGGAAAGGCAAAGACTTTGTGCTCGTCGGGAATGTCCTCGATCCCGTGATAGTGCTCGATGAATTGACCGCCGTTGTTCAGCACATAGCCGCCAGGGGCAAAGTGGCCGTCCTCTTCAAGCCGAATGTCCCGCCCGTATGCCTCATAGTCAAAATAATTCAGCAGGTGCTCCGGCACGTCAATAGCTTCCATGTCCTCCACATAGATGCGGCCCAGGGTTTCATCGTCCTCGACACCGGGGTAAAACTCGTAGCAATCCAGGTTTTGCACCAAATTGATGAGATCGGCCACGCTGGAAGTATGTTCGCCGCTGTCAATGACGGCCTCAAATTTCTCCAGCTCGCCCTGATCCAGCTCAGAGAGCAGACAGGCCAGATAATTGAGCTCGTCCAGGTTTTCATATTCCCCCAAGTAGTCATAGAGCTCCAGCACATCACCGTCAAAACTGGTTATGAAAAATTCCTCATAACGTACCCCGTCCACACCGATCCGCTTCAAAAGGGCCTGTACTTCTTCGGTAGTCGTGGGGAATTTCAGCGTTTCGCCAACCAGCTCACCCTCGTTGTACTTTCCCAAGTTGGTGATGTAGGCTTCAAACAGGGACGCCATCAGCACCGCCCCTGGCCCTTGACGGTCAGGATGCCCTCAAGGGTAGTCGCGGTGATCCCCAGGCGCTGAGCCACAGCAATATCATTTTTCATGGCTTCGGTCACGGAATGGCCGCACACCACCAGCACACGGGAACGCCGGAGCAGATCGCGGCCCATGTCGATGCCGTTCTTGTGCTCCTCCGGCACCGCGTCATTGAGGAACAGCGGCAGATAGAGCATAGGGCAGATGGGGGAATAGCCCGCATCGTAGACCACGCGGCAGTAATGCGCCGCCTGCTCCATATCCACCGCAGAATCACCGCGCCACGCAGCAGTAATATAAGCAAGGGATCGTTTCATTATCACACCTCCGATATTTAATAGGTAATTCAACCCTATCCCCCCGCCCTTTCCCATTCATGGGAAAGGGGGCGGCTCTGGAGGATATACCCCTGCCGCCTTGCCGGAAATAGCACAGCCGGGCCAGGCTGTCAAGGGCAAGCCGCCGCAAACGGCGGGCGTTCCGCCCCTTGACTGCCCGTTCCCGGCTGCGCTGCAAAATACCCGGCGACGGGGGATATATCACCACAGAGCCCATCCCCGGTGCGGGGCGTTCACCTCTGGACAAAGTGTCCAGAAGCGGGGCCCGGTTACTTCTCCAAGTCCTTTTTCCTGTCCGGCTGCGCCAGTTCGGGCGGCTGTTTCTCTTTCCACTCGTCCAGCAGCGCCATGATCTGCTCTTTCATTTTGGCAGGAGTGACCTCCTTGCCAAAATACTTAGACAGTTCAGCAGTCGAAATAATCACACCGCGATCCTCCTTTTTTTCTTCACTCAAAATGCCGTCAATCACATCGCCGTTGAGCTTGCCCTCCTTGTCCAGCTCGTGGAGCCGCTTCGCCTGGGCCACCGAGGGGGAGGACTGCTCCCCGTCAATGGAAACGGCAATCAGCCGCTGGTTTTCCGGCCTGATATACGAGATCTCCACCGCAGGCATAAAGCCCATCTGCTTTGTGTCCACCTTGTCCAGAAGCTCCGGCACCAGGGAGTTGAGCCGGATATACCGCATGACCTTTTTATAGTTCATGTCGTGTTCCTTACCCACAATCTCCACCGAGAGCTTACCCAGGGCTTCCGCCTCTTTCTCACTTTTCGGGCGGGCCCCCTGGCGTTTGATGGCCTCCACCTCCAAATCCAGCAGCTTTGCCAGTTCGCTGGGGAGAGGATCGCCGCGCTGCTTGTTGCTGTTCCGCATTTCCCGGACAGCTTCAAGATCGGTCATCTCACGGACGATGCAGGGCATTTCCTCCAGCCCGGCCCTTGTACCACCGTGATGGCGGCGATGGCCCGCGATAATCTCATAGCCCTTGCCGTCTTTTTCCGGGCGGACGGTGGCGGGGGTCATAATGCCGTGTTCCTTGATCGTCCCCACCAGATCGTCCATCGCCTTATCGTCCTGCACCTTGTAGGGGTGCTCCCGGAACGTATGGAACGGATGAAGCTCCGCCATTTTCAGATAGACGATTTTTCCCTCTTCCACCGGGCGGGGCGGCACGTCAGGCGTGGGCGGCAGATTGATCTCCGGCGGCGTGACTGCCGCCTCCTTAACGGGAACGGCCTTGCCCGGCTTTACTGCCTTAGCGGATTTAGACACAGGCGCACCGCCGGAGCCCGTTTCCTTGCCCTTGTCAGCTTTCTTACCTCTGGACACTTTGTCCAGAACAGAGGGCGGGGCCTTCTCACGGGCCGCCTTGTCAACCTTAGACGGGCGGCCTGTGCGGGGTTCCGCCGCTTTCTCCTTTTTTCCCGCAGACACTTCGGTCTGTTCTTTCGGGGGACGGCCACGGCGCTTTGACGTTGAATCCTCCGCCGCGGGCTGGTTACCTGCTTTTTCACCTACTGCCTGAGCTGCTGACTTTCGTTGGGCCATAAGTTCATTGATCTTCTCAAAATCAACTATTACCTCGCCCGATGCAGGCTGTGGTATGGGTTCATTTTCCATACCTGGAATAACCGCTTGTCCCTGAGTGGGAGGATTGTCTGTCCCTGGTGATACAGAAACCTCCGGGGGCTTATTCTCCTCTGTGCTTATACCGAGTTTTTCGTCTGCCATGTATTAACCTCCTTTTTAATGGTATTAAAAAAGCCAGCCTGACGGCTGGCGCATAAGTGTTGTTCATTTCTTTAATAATTTACATTAAAATGCTGATTATAGTCTCCTGGAACAATATTTTGTGAAAAGGCATGTGTTAATTTAATGAATTGATACTTTGTGAAATGAGTGGTATTATTTTTAAAGAATAAAACTATTTGGCCACAGGGGGGAAAGTAGTGTCTTTTTATTACTCACCATTTACGGATAGAATGGGAAATCCAATAGATATATTTCATATCAAGCACCGTCATTTGATTCAGTTATCTTCTAAAGGGATTGAAGAAGGTTACCAAGTTGAATATAAGGCAGGACTCACGGATAGCGTAAAAAAGAAATTGCCGAAGATAATAACATCATTTGCTAATTCTGCGGGTGGCTGGCTATTTGTTGGAATTGATGAAAAAACGCTGGAGCTTGATAAACTAGAAAAACCTTCTCGAACAGACTATGGTCAAATAATTGCTCAACTATTGCGTGAACATGTGTCGCCATTACCTCGCTTTGAAGCTCGATTTTTGAAAGCTAATAAATCTACCTGTGGTGTATTAGTTGTTTATGTTTATGAGGGTACCAATCCTCCTTATGTAGCGGATGGAACAGTTTATGTTAGAAATGGGAGTAGTTCAGAACCCGCAAAATCGCAACGAGCTGAAATTGATGTCCTTTATCAAAAAAAGGAAAATTTCAAACAGGCTTTAAAAGATTTTTGCAATCGTGAGATATTTTATCCGATGGACTATGAAGGAGCTTCCCAATTAGCCTTATGTAATATTTATATTATGAATACTACTAGACCATTCTCACAAAATCAGTCAATTAGGTTAGAAGAATTAGCTCAAAAATTTACAAGTATTTTTCCAAATCAATTTCATAAATATATTTTCAGTAATGAATCAGTTGTTTTTCAAAACAATAAAATGCTAGGAAAATTTCAAATAGGAATAAATTTTGAGATTTTTTCTGATTATTCAGCAAAACTCCACATACCATTTAAACAGCTTTGTGACCAAGATAAAAATATTGCAGTAGAAAGACTAAAGGACATTTCCGGTCAAGAGGATATTGATGATTTTATATTATTAGATGGATATACTGTTTGCCAAAGTTTTCAATATATAGTCCAACAATATTTTGATTTTATAAAATCTCAAAATGTTGACTTATCTGCCTTTCTTTATCAAATATCGCTTGAAGATGCTGAAAATTGTATCTTATATTTTGATAGTGCCCCATACGAAGAATATATTAAAAAATATGATGTGCCTTTTTGTTGTAAATCTCTGTTGCAGTCACCTCTTCGGTACTTTAGGTGGAATAGGGGAGGACATTTAGATGCCAATGGCTTAATTTTCTTAGCAGACTTATTCTTTATGTTTGGTTTAGAGCCCATAGATGCTGGTAATATGTATCTAGCGGCTTTAAAAGAAGATCCTATGAGAAACTTAACATTTATATAATGCTTGTCGTTCAGATTACCATTTTTTATATTAGCCTGCCCTACATACTAACAATATGCTCCCTCTCCCCTCTGTCGTACTACACACCTAGATGACTTGCAATTCAAGCGTGTGCTAGATTTTTCTCGCAGTTTAATTTAAAAATATGCTAAAGCCGCCCGGTTTTATCCAGGCGGCTTTTTTAGTAATGTGATAGCTTTGATTGTCAAATAGTTAATTTACTACTTTCCTTTTAGGTCGTGTCAAGAATTTTGGTCGTGTCAAGAATTTTTCGCACTTTAGTTCGCAGCCTCTGTTGTAAATGAAGTCAGCCAGCAATGGAGGTATCCTCAACGGCAGCCTCCAGATGCTTCATGTTCATGTATTTCTTGTTGCCCC
>ENA-OQNI01001207-OQNI01001207.1-human-gut-metagenome-genome-assembly--contig:-NODE-1207-length-17728-cov-4.328845_pt1 | contig 17728 bp, 18 predicted proteins | sample MGYA00242627_ERZ504876 | MGnify/ENA primary metagenome ERZ504876 (study PRJEB26092, sample SAMD00036386) | human gut metagenome | host: Homo sapiens | study: EMG produced TPA metagenomics assembly of... | reverse complement strand
TCAATCGGCTTCGCCGCAAATTTTGAGCGATTTGTCAAGACTTTTTGGGCAAAAAAGTGGGGGATTTTAATAAAAAAGGAATCTGCAAGCCTTGATTTTACTGAGCTAAAGATTCCGAGAGATTATTGCAATGTAAGGAGGAGAGAAAGATGCCTAGAAAACCATCATTAGACGGCAAAGATTCTAGTCTGAGAATCAGGATGTCACCAGAGCAAAAAGAAAAGCTAGTATCTTATGCAGAGCGACATTATCAGACTATGAGTAATGTAATATTCCAGGCGTTGGACATTCTTTACGCAAGAGAAGAACAACAAAATAACAAAGAGTAGAATGGAGTTATTTTGGAGTTTATCTCTTCATAAACAGTACGGAAAATATAAGTTTCCAAACAAATGTTCGATTTTAAACCTGCTGATTATACCCCTTGCGTGCTATAAAACGTAGTCTGCAAAGGAGTTTGAATAGTTGCTATGTCTCTGGAAAACCTTGATTTATAAGGATTTCCAGAGATTTTTTCTTTTGTTGGCTACAAATTGGCTACATCTGCCATTTGGCTACTATCTGGGACTGCTGTTCCGTTGATAATATTTTCAAGCTGTTGTGCGACTTCGGCTTGTTTGTTTGGATACAGATGACTGTAAGCAATTTAAGGTTGTCTGTATTTTTTCATGCCCTAAACGGTCAGCAATCAGAAGCGGCTGGCATCCCATCTCAATCAAAAGGCTGGCATGGGAGTGACGGAGATCATGCACACGGATCTTCTTTACACCGGATTTTTTACATCCTCTGAGCATTTCATGGTTCAGGAAATGTTTGGTGTAAGGGAAAAGTCTGTCGTTAGGCTGACTCTCATAACACTTATCCATATAGGTTTTCAAACAATCAGCAAGTGTTTGTGGTATCGTGATAACCCGGTTGCTTTTCGGCGTTTTAGGTGCCCAGACAACATCTTTACCATTGATTCTCTGGAAGGTTTTGCTGATGGCGATGGTATTATTTTTCAAGTCTACATCAGCCGGCGTTAAAGCACACAGTTCGCCTACCCGCATTCCAGTATAGTACATGGTCATGAAGGCTGTATAAGAAGCTGGCTTATCCTGTACGGCTGTAATAAACTGTTCAAATTCCGCCTTTGTCCAGAATTGCATTTCTTCTGCATTGCTTTTTCCCATGCTCCCAGCCTTTGTGCATGGATTTTCCCGTAAATCATGATATTTCACTGCATAATTGAACATAGCGGTAATCTGGTTGTTGATTGCTCGGAGGTAGGTCTGTGCATAAGGCTTTCCGTTCTTATCACGATATGCAGTCAATCCGTTCTGCCATTTACGGATATCCCTTGGCGTAATCTCATTGATCGGGATTTTTCCGAATACTGGAAGGATTTTCTTATCTACCATATACCGCTTGCTGATAATAGTGGATTCTTTCAGACGGTGTCCCATATCCTCAAAATACAGATCTACAAAATCCCGAAACAGCATACCCATATCTGCATTGGCTTTGTTGAGAAAGTCTCTTTCCCATTCCAGAGCTTCTTTTTTTGTGGCAAAACCACGTTTTTTCTTGTGGATAGTCTTTCCTGTGTAGTCCTTGACACGCACCTGTGACATCCATTTTCCTGTTGTATCTTTTGTTACTGACAATTACATCATTCCTTTCATAAGAGTTTTTAACTCATCTTATGTAGGTTTACTTGCCAGAAAAAAGAGCATTCCTTCTTTTTAACCGTTCCTCAGTATCGAGGTTTTCCGGTTCTTCCATCTCTACACCCTGTGAAGCATAGTAGGCAAGGGTTTTATCCTTCCAATCCTCATAGGCATCTTTAGCCATGCAATACTGTTGAAAAGATTCCCTATTGTTTTCCCATTCCTCAAGGAACAGACACATATCTGCATTCTGCTTGGCGGATTTGTCTTTTCCATCAAAAGTAATGGAACATTGCCAGCCGTCATGGTGGGGCGGTCTTTTGATTTCTATGGAAAAGTGCAGTCCGCTGATTTTTTCCAGTTGGAACAGGCATTCCATAACATCAGAGAGACAGTCAAATTTGAAATCCCCTGTCTGGTGTCCGAGAAGATAGGTAGAAGTAGTATCAAGCACCTTAGCCAGTTCATTGACCATTGCGATTGATACTTCAATTTCCCCGCTTTCATACTTTTGGATGGTACGGAGAGATTTTCCAAGAAGGTTTGCTAAATCTTTCTGGTTGTACCCTCTTTTTTTTCGGAGTGTTTTAATCCGTTCTCCTATTGTTGAAACTTCCATTTCGTTCATTTTTTATTCACCTCACGGATAATATAACATGAAACAAAACGAATTGCAAGTGCGTAATATTAAAAATAAATGTTGATAAATGCGAAAAAGAAACGTATGATATAAAAGCGAATTAAAAGTGCATATTGGAAACGCATAAAATAATTTATATGAAATAAAGGCGTAGTGTAATGGCACTTTCGATAGATAGAAAGCAGAAAAAGGAGGAGATTGTATGCAGATTAATGTATCTTATATTACCGCAAATGACATTATGAAGATTCTTGGGGTAGGAAGAAGTAAAGCCTATGAGATCGTGCGGGTAATGAATGAGGAACTGGAAAATGCCGGATATAACATTATCAAGGGGAAAGTTCCGGTCAGGTATTTTCAGAAAAAATATTATGGCTGTGAGATGAAAATGGAATGAATATCTTTCAGACAGTAAAAGAAAACGTAACTGCAAGGCAGGCAGCCGAACAGTACGGATTAAAAGTAAATAAAAATGGGATGGTCTGTTGCCCCTTTCATGATGACAGACATCCCAGTATGAAAGTAGACAAAGGCTTTTGCTGTTTTGCCTGTGGTGCGAAAGGGGATGTGATTACGTTTGTGGCAGATTTCTTTCATCTTGCACCATTGGAAGCAGCAAAGAAACTGGCAGAAGATTTTCAGATACCGTTTTTTACAGATAACGCAAAGAAAAGGAATGCCAGTAAGAAAAAAGAAAAACCGAAAAGAAATTTGAAGAATGGGAACGGGAAAGTATCCGCATTTTATCAGATTATCTTCATTTGCTGGAAGAATGGAAAATAAGATATGCACCAAAAACACCAGAGGAAGAATGGAAAGCAGAATTTATAGAAGCCTGTCAGCAGACAGAAAAGATAAATTACTATCTGGATTTACTGGTGTTTGGAGAGTTACAGGACAGAATTGAATTTTTGCTGGATAGTGGGAAGGATGTGAAAAGAATTGAAGAACGAATGGAAGAATATAGACGAAACAACAAGGAACAGACTGGAAGAAGCATTGGATCAGAGGGAAATGAACTCTAAGCCGTACTCTCAGGAATGGTTTGAGGATGGGCAGATTGATGAGGTAGCATTCTGTGAAAATTTCCTGCAAAGAATGCCTCTGAAATGTATCAACGGTATCTTTTTCAGCTATGATGGAATGCTGCCGGACAGCGAAGTGGAAAAAGAAATTTACAGAATGGTAAAACCGGTTCTTACGAAAGGGATTTCCAAGAAAGTGAAACAGCTTTTGGAGGTTCTTAAACTGGAAGCCTATTCGGAGGAACTTCCGGTGCAGATGGATCGCATCCATGTGAATAACGGGACTTATTTTTTGAATGGAGATTTCACAGAGAAGAAAGAGTTTTGCCTGAACCGCTTGCCTGTAAATTATGAAATGAAAGAAACAAAGCCAGAACGGTGGTTACAATTTCTTTCGGAACTGTTGGAGGAAGATGATATTCCTACCTTGCAGGAATATATGGGATATTGTTTAATCCCATCCAACAAGGCACAGAAGTTATTGATTATCTTAGGAAAAGGCGGGGAGGGGAAATCACGTATTGGTCTGGTGATGAGAAAAATTCTCGGAACGAATATGAATGTAAGCAGTATTCAAAAGGTAGAGCATAACCGTTTTGCAAGGGCAGATTTGGAATATCGGCTGTTGATGGTGGATGATGATATGAAACTGGAAGCCTTGAAGGATACCAATTACATTAAAACCATAGTCACTCTGGAGGATAAGATGGATTTGGAACGGAAGTCAAAGCAGAGTGTGCAGGGAAATTTATATGTCAGGTTTTTCTGTTTTGGAAACGGAAGTCTCAGTGCCTTACATGACCGTTCCTATGGATTTTATCGAAGGCAGATGATACTGACAGTCAAAGATGTGCCGCCAGACAGAGTTGATGATCCTTATTTGATTGAGAAACTGCAAAGAGAAACGGATGAGATTTTTCTCTGGTGTCTAGAGGGATTGAAACGATTATTGAAAAATAATTACCGATTTACCATCAGCGAACGTGCAAAGAAAAACCTACACGAAGCTATGGAATCCGGAAATAATATTATCGCTTTTATGCAGTCATCTGGGTATATCCGTTTAGAAGAAAATACAACAGCGACTTCTAAAAATTTATATCAGGCATACTGCCGCTGGTGTGAAGACAATACAGAAAAACCTATGAGTGCAAAAAGTTTTTCTGGGTACTTAAAAGAAAATGAAAAGAAATATCACATTCATTATTCAACGAATATTCCCTCAGACAATGGGAAAAATGCCAGAGGATTTCAGGGAATCCATACGCAGATACGCATAGACAACTATCGTTGGTGCAGATGAGATACAGATAAAAAAGAATTTTCCAAAGAAGCGTATATGCGTATATCTTTAGGAAAATCAAGGGATTACGGGTTTCTGAAAAGTGTGGAAAATACGTTTATACGCTTATACGTGTAATTTTAGAATTTATTTTATTTTTTAGCAGAAGGGAGTGTTGCAGAAGTTAAAGCAGCCCAGATATGGGCAAATCAAAAGGGCGGATACGCCCATAAATGAAATCGTAAGTCTGAGTAATAATCAGATTATGTAATACAAAAACAGCCCTCGGCGATTGAGAAGAAATACACCCATTGCACAAACCTACGGTTTATACTCTGTGTATTTCGCTCTGCGAGGCTTATGCCGGATACGGCAATCAGTTCGTAAACAGGTGCCTATGCACCTACTCACAATAAAGTCGGCGAGAGCTAAGGAAGGAGGATGCTTATAGGCAGACATTCATTTATCAGACAAAGCAAGCTGTCCGATGTGGCAGGAAGGATTGATTATATCTCCAATCCGAAACGACAGGAATATCTCTATGCGACTTACCAGACAGAAGGAGCAACACCAGATTTTTGGAAAAATCTTGCAAGAGAAAATCAGTTGGATTTTAAGGCGAGTGGATCGGCAGGGAAATGTATTGAAGGGCGTGAGTTTATCATTGCACTTCCTGAAAGTTTTGTTCAGTACAGGGCAGATGATGTGTTAAGACTTTTTACAGAAACTTTTCATAAAAGATATGATGTGGAGTGTACCGCTGCTCTTCACCATAACAAGACAAAGACGAATTATCATATCCATCTGGTATTCAGCGAACGTAAAATATTGGAACAGCCCGAAGCAAAGATTGCTACCCGAAATATGTTTTATGATGAACAAGGGAAGCATAGACGCACAAAGAAAGAGATTTTAGACGAGCAGGGAAATATCCGAGCCGGGTGCAGCATTATCCCTAAAGGCGAAATTTATGAAAGCCATATCTTCACGAAAAAGGATGAATGGTTTAAGAACAAAGTATTTACTAAGGAAGTCAAGGAACTGTTTACCGATACAATCAACCGATATGTAAAAGAGGAATCAGAAAAACTCTCTGTATTCCAACAGGGCGGTGTATATCTGGCAACAAAGAAAATCGGAAAGAACAATCCGAAAGCAGAGGAGATAAAGGCAGATAATGCGGCAAGGCAGGAATGGAATCGGACAGTTGATGTGGCATTAGTCGAGGGTGTTCCCGAAGAAGATATTTTGAAGATCAAGCAGGAAAAAATCACAGATAAAACGTTACAATCCATCAAGACGCACGGTTGGCTGCCGGATATGTTCAGCCAGATTATCCGAGGTGCGAAAGACTTTTTACAGGAAGTAATCTTCAAATTTAAACTACCGCCGAAGCCTGTGCCAAAGATTGACCTTCAGGAGTGGAAAGATATGCAGAAGCTCATGTATGAATTGCAGAGACAGTCCATGGAGATAAAACGCACACAGAAGGATATTTCTTCTTTGAAAAAGCAACTGTCAGAGTTACGAGGATTATTTAAAGGCAAAGAACGAAAATCTCTGGAAGGGCGAATTGAACTGTTAGAGGATTTGGAAAAGCGTCTGCACAAGAGTTTGGAACAGATAGTAAAACGTGAAGGCTATCCCAATGTGCAAGCCTTTCAGAAGATTTATAACAAGGCAGAAGAATTGATTATAGAATACAATGAAGAACTAAGGACATGGAAAAATCAGACGGAACAGAAGAAAGAAAAATCGTTGGAACAGCCGAAAAAGGCAAGTGTATTGGAAAAACTGTACCGCTATCAGTATGAAGGCAGACAGCAGCCGAAACGGTCAGTTAAGAAAAAATCTATGGATAGAGAACGATAAGAAAGCGAAAAGGGGGAAGGAAGAAATGAAAGAAACTTATAGTAGACATGGAAAAGCTTATCCTATGTCTGAGTCTATGAGAGGAGATAAGGACAGAGTGTTGTCGATGTATATGGATGGATTTGCGCTGATATTTATTTGAACCTTTGTATTTGAGATGATTTGTTGTATTCCTTGTTGCACCTTACAAGTGGTAATGTGGCTCTACATAGATAAGAAGTTAAAAAATGAATCATTAGATGGGAGGAAACTTTTTTGTGTATATGGGTATTAAAAAAGCTGTATCGAAAAATGGTAAATGTATCATTTGAATATGCTGTTGATCAGCACATTATAATATGCCATTTTCAGAAAAATAAATAGTGCAGAAATAATACGGGGATCTTCCATCCCCGAACCCCTGGAATCCTTGTTATAACAGTAATAGAAAAAATTATTACCGTTATAACAAGGCTAAAAATGGGATATTTTAATTTTCCGAATTCTGCAAATTATGGCATCAAATAAAATGCGTTGTAACAATATGGGATATCAATTGAAGGAGAGTGGGATGCTGAGTTTTGGAAAAGTGAGTTAGAAGAGGGGATTATTCATTTGTTACCACAAGAACAAATAAATTTTGGATTTATGAACGGGTATGGAGGGATGCTTTATAAACAATTATATAATACAAATGCTATTAAGAATCATATGGAATTAATTTGATTCAATTGCAGTTTAGGGGCAAAAAAGTGCATATAAGGGACACAATATTGCAACAGAGATATATTTAATAGTAAACTGATTTTAACAAAGGATAGTATTTGTTGAATTTATCAGGAAGGAGGATACGGGAATGGAAAAAGTGGACTTTGTAAGTGAATATATAACAGGATTTCCAGAGCCATGTTGTATGAGACAATCTCATTCATGTGGAGCTGGGCGATAAAAAGAAAGATGCTGTTGTAAAATGAAAACATATACAAGATGCTATTTTGAAAGATTTTTTGCTCTTGTTTTGATATCATTTTGCAACAGCATTTTTGTATAAAAATAGTGTATTTAAAGAGGAAGTGTGTAGCTATGAGAATGTTAGTTAAATCATTTGTTTTACAAAATGTAAAGTATATTTTTGATGGCAATAGTTTGGAATTATTTAGAGTAATAAATGAGGATGATATTTCAACATATATGGCGCAAAATGATACATCAATTTGTAAGAAGCAAGTTGTCAATGGAAATAGTATTTCAAAAGTTGTTTTAAATGTAAGCAACAAGTGTAATTTAAGATGTAAGTATTGTTATGCAGATGGAGGACAATATGCATCAAAAAAGGATGAATTAATGTCCATGCAAACATTGAAAGATATAATCGCTGAACTTCATAGTAAAGGAATAAAGCGAATAGGTGTAGTTTCTTTTTTTGGTGGAGAACCTTTGCTGAATTACCCATTAATCAAAAGTGGCATAGAATTGTTTAATAACACATTTGAAATTAGAAATTATGAAATTGTTACAAATGCTTGGTATTTAAATGAAGAAAATATAACTTTTTTTAAAGAGAATCACGTAATTTTGGCAATAAGTATCGATGGTCCGCAAGACATTACAGATCTTTTAAGGGGAAAAGGAAGCTATGCTAAAGTTTTAGAAAGTCTGCATACAGCGAAACAACTAGGGTATTACAATATAGAATGCTCAGCAACATATACGAAGTATCATGAAGAATTAGGATATACATATGACGATATCAATAAGTATTTCAATAAGATGGGAATAAAGGCGACTATAAGTAGAGTCATTTCTGAGAATAGGAATATGAAACCAACTTATAGACCAACAAAGGAAGAGATTAGAAATGATATAAGGGAATCTGCTCGGAAAATATATGATAATCAGGTAACAGGTGTGATTAATCCATATTTGTATCAGACATTGATGTCTTTGACATTCGGAACTCGAAGCATAAATTATTGTGATGACTTGATGGGAGACTTTTCGATAGATTATGATTATGATGGGAAAAAATATAATTGTTTTCATTTTTGGGGTGATAAAAAATATGCCGTGAAAGAGGAAAAATTGTGTAACGATAATATACAAGTAGTAAATGATAAAGATAATAATGTTGTGTGTAAAATGTGCTGGGCAAAATATTTATGTAAAATATGTACGGCTTCCATTATGCAAAATACAATGAAATGGCCGGTAATGAACAGTGGAGAATGTAGTGACAGAAATATTTTTGAAATGTGTATAGAATGTATCATAGAATACCATTTGGAAGAGAAAGTCAAACAATTAACGGATAATTTTGTGCGCAATTTTATTCATTATCAGTAAAAGTATGAGGAGTAACATGAAAAAATACAGTATATTTCAGAATTTAAAATTTTCTTTCATTCTATTAAAAGAAGAGCAATTTGAAAAGTTTTACATGTATTCCTTTCTACATATCGTATTGGGCGTTTTATGTCCGCTAATGTTGGCAGCGTTTCCCAGTTATGTGGTAGTACGGATGCAAAAAAGGGAAGATTTAGGAGTAGAAATTTTCATATTATTGTGTGTTATTGCGGGAATTTTATTTTTGCAAATGGTGGATACCTATGCGAATCAGAAGTATGAACAGTTATTGTTTTTGTTTAGAAATAAACTAGGAAACCGTCTTATGAAAAAGGCATTGGAAATTCCATTCTATTTATGTGAAAGCGCAGAATGTCAGAAGCAGTTTGAAAAGGCTAGAAGGGCAATTTATGAAGGCAATCAAACGGGAATAGAAATGTTTTTAAAACAATTTCCAGAAATATGTATGAATTTGTTAGGAATACTGATCTATACTGGGATAATTGGTGTAACTAGCCTGACTTTGGTTATCATGTTATTTGTTGTTACCCTGCTTGCAACCTGTGTAAGCGTAAGTATTGGGAAAAAAGATTATTTGATACAGGAAGAATTAAATGGGAACTACACACGACTTCAGTACTTGTATCAGACTACTTTAGATCAAAGAAGTGCAAAAGATATTCGTATTTATCATGCGCAAAAATTCTTTTTAGAGGAATTTGCTGTTTTGAGGGAAAAGGTTTCAAAACTACAAAAAAAAAGTGCAACGTGTTATTTAATATTCGATCATGTTGAGACACTTTTATCTGTTGTTAAAGATATGATTGTATATGGAGTTCTAATAATACTTATGTATAAAGGTGTGATAACAATTGAACAGTTTATTCTAAATATCGGAATTGTTGCTGGTTTTAACAGATGGATGATAAATTTGTTTAAAAATCTAAAAGAAGTAGTAAGAAATAATATCATAGTAGGGCAGTTTCAGAATTTTTTGCAATATGGAGAAGTAGAAGGAGGAGGAAATCAAATGGTTTCAAACTCAATAAACCCTCATGATTTAACACTGGAACATGTTAGTTTTCGATATCCTGGGGCAGAAAAGGCGTGTATTCAGGATCTGAATATTACGATACACAGTGGAGAAAAATTGGCTCTGGTGGGGATCAATGGCTCAGGAAAAAGTACAGTTGTAAAACTTTTATTAGGCTTATATACGCCATCTGAGGGAAGAATCCTTTTGGATGGAGTGGATATTCAGTTAATCGAATCCAAAAGTTATTTGCAAGAATTTGCAGTTGAATTTCAAGAAACAGTTGTTTTTGCGACAAGTATTGCAGAAAATGTGACTGGGGTATCTGAAGAAGCACAGGATAAATTAAAATTGCAAGAAAAACTTATGATATCAGGATTGTGGAAATTTATTCAAACTCTTCCATATAAAGAATGGACAAGTATTACAAAAGAGTTAGATCCGGAAGGAATTAATTTTTCTGGTGGAGAGATACAGAAATTAATGCTTGCAAGAACGTTGTATAAGGATTCCCCAATTATAATTCTAGATGAGCCTACTGCTGCACTTGATCCGATTGCAGAAAATAAGTTATATCAAAAATATAGTATGCTTACAAAGGGAAAAACGAGTGTTTTTATTTCACACAGGTTAAGCTCCACTAGATTTTGTGATAGAATTTTATTTTTTGAAAATGGAAAAGTTTTAGAAATGGGTACTCATGAAGAATTGATACGAAGAAATGGTAAGTATGCCAAGATGTATGAAACCCAGGCAAAATATTATCAAAAGGAGGAACTGGATCATGCTTGCTCAGTGGAAAAAACATAAAACAGGGATGCATCTTTTGCAAGTGCTTCACAAATTGGATAATAAAGCTATTTTAGTGTCGGCGAGTTCTTCTATTTTGGATACATTTATTTTCTATGCAGGGTTGATTTTCTCAGCAAGAATTATTGATGATTTGTTGTTACAGATGTGGAAAAAGGCCGCATTACATACGGTATTTCTTATTGTTTTTAATTTGGCGTTAGGTGTATTAAAAAATCAGATATCTAAAATTTTCTTTCAAAAATATCAAATGTTGTATACAGATTTGAAAATTTTGACTAGAAAGAAAGTATTGTCTATGAGTTTTCAACAGTTTGAAAATCCAGAAATTACAAAAAAAATTTATTTGTCAGAGCGTACTATGGATATGTATGGAGGATTGGATGAAGTGTTGTATTTGTATCAGCAATTGTTTCATTCTATTATTTCAGGAATAATTGCTGTTGGTATGGTTATTCATATGTGCTTTATACGGGGAGAACAAGAAAATGGAAGTATAATTGTGTCAGGGGTAAGTTTTTTGATGGTAGTATGTTTGACTATGAAAGCAACAATTTTTTCTAATACGTATTTCGTGGAACAGCAAAACAAGATTTATGAAGAGCATGGTGATGCTGAGGAAAATCTTTCATATTATATGGATAAAATTTATGGAAATAAGGAAGTAAATAAAGTTTGTCATTTGTATGATATGAAAGAAATGATTTTAAAAAACTTCAAGGAATTTTTAAATGCTTCTTCTGGTCTATATCAGCGAATGCGAGTTGTCAAAAGAAAGCAAGAGTTGAGTGGACAGGGAATTAGTTTATTTTTTACTTTGTATTCATATGGCTTGATTTTATTTAAAATTGGAACTCATGCAATCAGTATCGGATCTTTTAGTCAGTATGCAGGAGCAATGACTAGATTTATGACAGATATGACTAATATTGTATGGATAAATGGGGAGATTGCAAGATCCTGTAAATTTATGCAGGGACTGATTGATTTTTTGGAAACAGATGAGAAATTTGCAAAAGGAAAACGGCATATTGAGATAGAGAAAACAAAGTATTATGAAATAGAATTTCTGCATGTAAGTTTTCATTATCCAGATAATGAAATTTTGATATTGGATGATGTTAGTTGTAAAATAAATTCAAATAGTAAAATAGCAATCGTAGGAAAAAATGGGGCTGGAAAAACTACTTTTATAAAATTACTGTGTGGACTTTATTATCCGACGAAAGGTAAAATTACACTAAATGGAATTGATATCAGGGAGTATGATTATGAGGATTATTTGAAATTGTTTGGAGTGGTATTTCAGGATTTTACTATGTTTGAATTTTCTGTGGGACAGAATATTTCTGTTTCCAGAGTTTATGACGAAAACAAGATTTGGAATTGCCTGAAGCAAGTACATTTAGAAAAAATTGTGAAAGAGATGCCAAATCGATTGGAAACGTCATTGTCTTCAAGACATGAAGATGGAATTGATGTTAGTGGTGGAGAAAGACAGAAATTGGCTATCGCAAGAGCTATTTATAAAGAAGCCCCAATTATGATTTTAGATGAACCAACGGCTACGCTAGATCCAATTAGCGAATGTGAAATATATAAACATTTTGAGCAATTGACCCAAAATAAAACCAGTTTGTTTATCACTCATCGGATGAGCAGTTGTAGGTTTTGTGATGATATTTTGGTATTTGATTCAGGAAAAATTCTAGAAAGAGGAAGTCATGAAGAGTTGTTACAGCAACGAAAATTATACTTTGAATTATGGAATGCCCAAGCAAAATATTATCAAAAAGAAAATGGAAATGATGATACGAAGAAAGATTCCTGTATACTTTAAATAAGCCAAGAGATTGACTGCATTTTGAGACCGCCAGAGAGCGCAAAATGTAAGAATATTTGGTTACCCAAAATAGATTTACCATTAGAGGTCTAAAAAATGCGTATAGTGGACGGAATCTTGAACAATAAACAAGAAAGTACTAAAGTGAAAATAGTTAGAAAGTGAAGACCAAATGAAAGGAGAATGTGCATGTATAAAAAACAATTTTTAAAAATTGGAAAAAGAAAATTATCAGGTGGTATTTTTGCAGGTTTGATGATTCTTGGGGTATTGTCAGGAACAGTAATGGCAGGTAATACAACAGATACATTTTATTCTTATGAAGCGTCAGGTGGAGTGTGGGGACAGACGGAAGTTCGGGCAAAGCAAGATGCTACATCTGTATATGTGTTTCATAAAGGAAATTATCCGGCATATTTTGGGGTGTATAGCGGTTCCACAAATTATACTGTTGGTTCCCCATTTGCTTATGCTCCAATGGGGGTAGCCACTTATATTCCTAATATGGTTAAAGAAAATAATTTGAATGAATGTTATTTGGTAATACAGCCAGCGAATACGGCACCAGCTACTTTGTATGGATATTGGAGTCCGGATAGTATTTAAGGTAAAAACTGTCCCTATATTTAGGGGCAGTTTTTGGTTAGGAGGAAACGGATGAAAAAGCTAATGATTTCGATCATAACGATTTTAGTTGTCGGAATTTTAATTGTAGTTTGTATGCGGTATTTTCGAGGCGGTGCAGTTACAAATCAAGAGATTCTGACAGATGAAGAAATTCATGGAACGGTGGGGATGGATACTTCTTCAATTAAAAATCAGGATGGAGAACCAGACAAAGCCTCGAAAGAATTAGCGGGGTATTTGACTAAAAAGTTATATTATGAAGTGGATGCAGAAAATATTGTATCAACGGGAAAAGAAATTCGTAGTGCTCCGTTTTCCTATATGGTAGATTCGTGGGAAGTCACAAAGACATGTCCTGGTGAGGGGCAGAGAATAGACAGAGAAGAAGTGCAGTGCGATGAGAATGGTACGATTACAAATGAATATTCTTATGTTGTCGCAAATTTAACGGTAGAAAATTTGAATGATATGGAAGTAACACAACATATTTGGGGATTCTTGCGGTTGAAAATCAGAGGTGCAGAAGATGTGTATGTCGGAGAAGTTGACCAGATTATCTATTCAGAAAATAATGTGGTAAAAGAGAAAAATAAAAACACATATGAAGAAACTTTTGCTGCAAATGAGGAAAAACGAGTACGTTTGGTTTATGTTGTATCAGATGATTTGCTGCTCAATACAAGCCTATATCTATCCATCAATCCGAATGGAATGGCAGAAAAACCATTGGAAGAAGGAGAGGTGGAGACAAAACGATGGATTCTATTAAATTAGTGAAAAATATGAGTGGAGGGATGGTATGAAACAGATTTTAAAAATTGAGATATCCAGAGCTTTTCGAACAAAAGGGATGCTCTTTCCTCTGATCGGTGGGTGTGTTTTATCTGTGCTGCATATCATCCAATACCAGATTCCAGCACATCAGACACTTTTGCAAAGAGCATTTGAAACAGCACCAATTTGGACTCCTCCGAATGTGGCGGGCACATGGATAGCAGGAAATGGATATAATTTAGAGGGATTTGCGTATTTTTTAGTTGTACCGATTCTTGCAATGCTTCCTTATGGAGTTTCTTATTTTTCGGATCAGGAACAGGGAGTATTGAAAAATATCTATATGAGAGTGAAAAGGAGAGATTATTTAAAGGCGAAGTATATTGCAACCTTTTTATCAGGTGGGTTTGCAGTTACCGTACCGTTATTTATAAATGTGTTATGTTGTATGTGTCTGGTTCCTAATTTGTTGCCTTCTACGATTTTGCCTCAAAATGGAATTTGTGCGGTGTATGTTTGGAATGAGATATACTTTTCGAATCCACTTCTTTATATTGCGATTTTTCTGTTGATTGATTTCTGCTTTGGAGGAATTTTTGCCTGTGTGACGTTGGCAGCAAGTTTTCTGTCAGATTACAAAATGGTTGTTGCGATTTGTCCATTTTTTCTTCAGCTGCTTCTTCATGTAGCATGTACCTTACTAAATATATGGGAATATTCTAGTGTTTATGTGATGCAGGCAGGATATGGAATCAAACAGATATGGGTTCTGATTGCATATCTGATAATCGGATTTTTTGGTACATTTTTTATCTTTATGTATAAGGGGGAGCGGACAGATGCTTTCTGAACTAAGACGGGCGCTCCGAAGGGGTCAAAATGGAGAAATAGAGCAAAAACGATTGGCAGTAATGGTTTTTGTTTGGAATGCGGTATGTATTTGCTGGGGAATCTTAAGTTTTAACAAAACATATCAATTTTATCATGTTTCTATCAGTACTGCGGATTTTTTGATTTTATTGCAAAATAGCTGGAACTTTGGGATCATGATACTTCCGTTTACCGTTTTTCTGGTGATGCGATGTAAACAAGATAGTTTAAATGTCCAAAGACTGCTGCGATATGGAAGCAGGAGTAAGATGCTGGGGATTCAATTTATGGAAAGCGCAATCTATGCGATATACCATGCCCTGGCAGTGGTTTTGATTGAAAGTATTGCGGCGTATTCCTTAACGGGAGTATGGATTAACTGGAATGAAATAGGAAGTTTATTTTATTCTCAAACAGGAGCTGTGGCAGATGCGGGCTTTTTGGGTGTGGCAATTACAGTGGGCATGCTGTATTTTTTGAAATATATGATAGTGTTTGGTTTTTTGGATTTATTATTTTGGAATCCCAGATATATGTTTACCGTATGGATTTTGCTGATCGTACTGGCAGGAACAGATCGTTTGGGAAATACAGGATTTTATCAAATCTTTTCGGTTTCATTTGGAGGATGGAATTCTCCGAGGTCAATTTTTACATTGATACTGGGGGGAATCGTGATAATTGGTACAGAATATTTGGCAGGTGTGGTGAAAATCAGGAAACAAGACATTTTTTAGCAGACGAGACAGGATGGTGTGAACAATGTTTTTAGAAGTGAAACATATCAGCAAACAAATTGGTGCGGATGAGGTGTTAAAGGATATTACAATTTCTATGGAAAAGGGGAAAATATACGGTTTCCAAGGGAAAAATGGATGTGGAAAATCAATGTTAATGCGGGTGATTTGCGGGTTGGTCATTCCAACACATGGCAGCGTTACAATCGATGGAGAACAGCTTGGAAAAGAACTATCGTTTCCACGAAGCCTGGGAATGATGATTGAAAAACCTGGATTTTTGGGATCTTATACAGGATTGCAAAATTTGGAAATGTTGGCAGCAATCAGAAGCGAATTGAAGAAAAAAGAAATAGAAGATGTGTTGGCACGAGTTGGCTTAGAAGACGTGATGCATAAAAAATATCGGAAATATTCCCTCGGGATGAAACAAAAATTGGGAATTGTCGCAGCGATTATGGAAAAGCCAGATATTTTGATTTTGGATGAGCCTGCAAATGCACTGGATGAGAAGAGTGAAGAACAGCTTTGGAATATTGTGAGAGAAGAAAAAGAGAGGGGAGCGCTGGTGATCGTTTCATGTCATACGGCAGAAGTGTTAGAGTCTGTGGCTGATGAAATCTATCGAATGGATTGCGGACGGGTGAAAGAACATATTGTATGTTAGATAAGGTGAGGCTATGAAAAAGAAATGGATATGGACGACAGGAATTTTGTTATTGGTGGTGGGAATTATCACGGCAGGTTATGTTCGGATCAACCATCAGTTTCCAAGAAGCAGTGAGAAAAAAATAAAAATGGGAGAATTTGTAGAATTTCAGGAAGGAATTTATCTGAAAATTGATCGTGTAGATCTGCTGACAGATCAAGAGAGAGAGGAACTCTATAACAAGACAGAAGAAACGCCGATTTGTGAATCGAAAATTTGGAATGTACACTTTATATTGGAAAATCGGACGAATGAAGATAAGAATTATGAGATGACAAGTTTAAACTTAGAAACACAAGGAGGATCGACAGGAATTTCTGCATTATTTTTGAGTATCCTTAAGGCGGAAGATGGAGAAAGTTTGCAGGGGCATGGAATCATAAAGCCAGGAGAAAGAAAAGAAGTGATATGTCCATACGAACTATTGTCGGACTATTTTACAAAAGAGCAATGGAATGATATAGAAAACCGGGAAAAGTGGATTACGTTTGCTTCTTATCCGGAAAAAGTGATGATGCAATTCGAGTAATTCGGAAGGAGCAGATTGAAAAATGAAAAAATACCGAAACTTTTTTCGAATAGAACAGATAAAAAAATATTTGCCTCTTATAATTTTGGTTTGTATTCATTGTAGATGGTTACAAGTAAATGTGGAAATATTTGGAGAAATCCGGCAAACAGAATATTCCCTTTTCTTATCGGATTATGCAATCAGTTTTTTTAAAGGAACGATACCGCCATCAGAACAGGAAGTATTTAATATTCCTTCATTGTGGTCATTCTATTTTATTTACTTTTTCGCAATTACAGGATATGAAAGTAGTCAGATTTTTTCGAAATTTGAACAGCAGAAACTTATTCGTCAGGGTAAGAGAAAACATTGGTGGTATCTGAAGTTTTTTCAGATTTTGAAGGAAACGGCAATATATCTTGTAATTACTTATGTAACAATGGGTATCTATGGAATCTGTACAGATGCTAAGATAGGGGGACTTTCTAGAGAATTACAGTTTCAATATAACGGATTAAAGTTGCAAGAGGTTTCTGCGATACAATTGCTTATCTATTTAGTTATATTGCCGTATCTTGTTATGGTTGCAATGGCATGTGTTCAGTATGTGATGGCGATGGAAATCAATGTGGTAATTAGTTTCTTAATTATGGTAATCATACTGGTCGGTTCGGTATTTTTTGAAACGCCTTTTTTAGTATACAATTATTTGATGCTGATACGTCATGAAGAAATCATGTCTACAGGAGTAAATGCGTGGATTGGCATGGGAATGTCTCTGTTTCTTATATTTGGGATGGTCTTGATTGAAAAGCAATTTGTCCAAAAGAAAGATTTCTTATTGTAGAGTCTGAAAAAGATTTGAAATATTATACATTTATGATGAAACTAATGCGTTGTATCGTTGATATTTAACATTACTACTGCATCTTATTCAGATGCAGTAGTAAATGTCGGATACAAGGAATTCAATTTAATTCTTGCATCCTCCGTTCGAAATTGCCAGTTTACCTTTGCGGCTACG
>ENA-OQNI01001206-OQNI01001206.1-human-gut-metagenome-genome-assembly--contig:-NODE-1206-length-17745-cov-9.016801_pt1 | contig 17745 bp, 12 predicted proteins | sample MGYA00242627_ERZ504876 | MGnify/ENA primary metagenome ERZ504876 (study PRJEB26092, sample SAMD00036386) | human gut metagenome | host: Homo sapiens | study: EMG produced TPA metagenomics assembly of... | reverse complement strand
CCGCAGTTACATTTCTTGGGATACAGATGTTTCGGATTCCGCTTCCAGCAGCAGTTGGGACACCATTTGTACATTTTGGACATATTTTTGTTGTGCTGGGTGTGCTGCTGCAAGGCGGGAAGAAAGGTGCAGTATCAGGAACAATTGGACTTGTATTATTTGATCTGTTAAACGGATATGTGCAGGCGATTCCACAGGTTTTTATAGAGACAATTGTGAAGTGCCTGATCCTCGGTGCCATTTTAAAACACTTTGTCAAAGGGAAAGATGATAAGAAGACAGAATACCGGGCTGTCACGATCGGCGTGTTTGTGTACGCTGTGATGAATATTGTGATTGAATTTGTGATGGGAACGATTACACTTTTGATTGCGGGAAGTGGAGTAAATGCCGCACTTTTGGGAGCGCTTACTTCAATCCCTGCCACAGTGATAAACGCAGCGTTTATGGTCGGCGTGGTGCTTCTTATTTACAGACCGATAGGAAGGATATATAAAAAGTACTTTTATTAGCAGGCGCATCTGTGATTTCCAGATTAGTTCCCATATGGTCAGCTAACATTTACTCTATGATCCTGTAGTTCAGCGGAAAGCTGAATTACAGGATTTTTTTGAATTATAGGAAATTCCTTTGGAATCCTATAATTCAAAAAATGCACTTCGTGCAAAGATGCGCAGCTCGCGGGGGTGAAATTATCACTGCGTGAACCGCTCGCGCGCGAAGATTGCGCTATTGCGCAATCTTTTTTTAGATTTCACTTCATAACAGGGAAGAAGAACTTTTGAAAAAATTAAATTAACATACTTTTTGCAAAAAACAATTCTGAATTTAACAAATATCTTTTACAATTCTCTCGTAGTGCGTTTATTTAGGAGGAAAACAAATATGAAAAAAGTATGGAAAAGAGGAGCAGCGTTTGCATTAGCAGCATCTGTAGCCTACTCGCAAAATGTTATGAGTTTAGTTTACTCAGCAGATAAAAATAGTGATAGCGTGGAATGGAATACGGATGCAGAGGTTTCTGTAGAGTACCTGACACTTCAGCCGGGGGAGACGGATTCGGCTGTGAATCTGAATTGGTATGCGCCGACAGGAACGGAGAAAGCGATTGTGAAATTTGGGGATCGGATAGTGGAAGCATCTGTGGAGGAACTTCATACACCGACAAAGGTAGACAAAAACAAATATACTGACACTGGGAAAATGGTATGTAAAGCAACAGTTGACGGGCTTACAAAAGATACGGAATATCAGTATCAGGTGTCTTACGACAATGGGAAAACATGGTCGGAAATCAATAGCTATAAGACAGCAAAAGAAAATGAGTTCAAGTTTGGATTCACAAGTGATCCTCAAATTAAGGAAAGTGGGGAGAGCAACAAAGAAGGATGGAATTCATCTGATGGTACGAACCAGACCGGTTGGGCAACTATGCTGGAAAAGCTGGTGCAGGAGAATGTAAATCTGGTTGTATCTGCCGGAGATCAGGTGGAAGATCAAAGTTGGGGAAAGTCAAGTGAATATGCTGCATTTTTTGCACCGGAGGAGATGTCCTCGATTCTTTATGCACCGGCGGTTGGAAATCATGACAGACATTATATGTTTGCAGATCATTTTAATCTGCCAAATGAGATGCTCGTAGATGGAAGTGAAGGAGCGCTCAGCCAGGTGAAGACAACATTTCGTGGGCAGAACAGTGGGACGAGTCAAAGTCATGGAAACTATATTCAGGCAACGGCAGATGAAATTACGAACCAATCTGAGTCAAACGGAGTGACGCCAAATGCGGAAGGACAATATGACTTTACCGAGAGAAGAGAGATGGAGACAAAAGGTAATTATTATTATCTGTATGATAATGTACTTTTTGTAACTTTAAATACAGGCGCATATCCGGGTGGCAATGATGCGGAAAATGCAGACAATGCAGATGTTCCAAGTGCTTCAAAAGATAATTCTGAGGCAGAGGCAATTGTGAAAAATTTTAAGACAACGCTCAGTGCTGCAACTGCGGAGTATGCAGGACAGTATCAGTGGCTGATTGTAACACATCACAAATCTACACAGACAGTGGCAAAGCATGCCGCAGACTCCGATATTGAGAACTATGTAGATGCAGGATTTGAAAAAGTCATGGATGAGTTTAATGTGGATTTTGTACTGGGAGGACATGATCATGTATATTCCAGAAGTTATGTTTTAAAAGACGGACAGCGCAATTCAGAGCGCCTGGATACAATTAATGATCCGGACGGAACGATTTATCTTACTGGAAATTGCTGTTCTGATATGCAGTATTATACCCCGTTTGAAAAACTAGATAAAAATAATAATGCTGATTTTCCGATTTTAGCAAATGGAGAGAGTGGTTCTGCATCCTATCTGGAAGGAAATCTTCCTGTGGGAAATCAAGAGTGGAATCAGGAGTATAGTCCAAGTTATGCTATTTTTGATGTGACAGATCAAAAGATTTCTGTAAATGTGTATAATCTTTCCGGAGAGAGCGATGCACCAGACAGTGAGCTGATCGATTCATTCAGCGTTACAAAGAATACAGACGGAGGAGAACAGACATCAGGAAAAGAAAATACAAAGACATCTCTGGATGTGGTTCAAAAGGCACGATATGACTCTGGCATGACAAATGCTGACGGCGGCGTAATGGAGATTGTAGATTATAATACGACGACTGGATGGGCATATGCGGTCAATGGCGTAACCGGAAACTTGACAGCCATCGCGATCAAAGATATGAAGTCTTCAGAAAAGATAGACCTTTTGGATGGCAATGATATTGATGTAAAATCGATGGTAGAAGAAAATTGTGCAGGGTTTGTATATGGAGATATGACTTCTGTTGCAGTTTCGGAAGACGGAAGTAAGCTTGCAGTTGCAATACAGGCAGAAAATTATGCAGATACCGGACGTGTGGCGTTATTTACATGCAATGCAGATGGGACGTTGACCTTTGATAAGGTTTGTGAGACCGGAGTGCAGCCGGATATGGTTACATTTGCGTCGAATGATAGTAAAATTCTTACGGCGGACGAAGGGGAACCAAGAGATGGATACGGGGATGGAATCATAGATCCGAAGGGGACAGTCACAATTATTAATTTGGCAGACCAGACAGTATCACAGGTAGATTTTACATCGTATGATAATTCTGACAGCCGGGAACAACTCGTAGAAAGTGGAGTTATCCTGAAGAAAAATACGAATCCTTCTGTAGATTTTGAGCCGGAATATATTGCAGTAGGAGATAAGACAGCATATGTGACGCTTCAAGAGGCAAATGCTATCGCAGTAATTGACTTGAACCAGCAATCTCTTACAGGAGTTTATTCTGCCGGGTATGAAGATTATAGTACTTGCGCAGTAGATATTGACAAAAAAGATGAAGCATATAAACCAGCAGTTTATGAGACATTACGAGGAATTCGTATGCCGGATGGGATTGCAACATATCATATAAATGGTGTAGACTATATAGTAACAGCAAATGAAGGTGATTCTCGGGAATGGGGTGAGTATCTGAATGAAGATGAGCGGAATTTCGGGAAAGGAGAGACGTCTCCAACAGGAAAAATCACAGCTGAAAACAGTGGACTGACTGGAAAAGTTGTATTTTTTGACAGCAGTGATTACGATGGGCTTGACAGTGAGTTTGACTATCTCTTTGGAGGGCGCTCTTTTACGGTATTTAAAGCAGATGAGCAAGGTCTGACAGAAATATACACAAGTGGTAATGAGTTTGAAGCAAAAACAGCAGGCTATGAACCAGAACACTTTAACTGTTCGAACGACAATAATGACATAGATGACCGCTCAGGGAAAAAGGGGGTTGAAGCAGAAAATGTAACTATAGGAAATGTAGGCGAAAAGATTTACGCATTTATTGGTTTGGAAAGAATCGGAGGCGTAATGATGTATGATGTTACAAATCCAGAGAAAATCAGTTATGCAAATTATATTAACTCCCGCGATTTCAGTGCGGATATTGCAGGAGATGATTCACCGGAAGGACTTTGTTTTATATCGGAGTCGGAAAGCTTGGATGGAAATGCACATTTTGGAATTACAAAACGCCGTCGCTATACGTTATAAAACGAGAGTTTCTTTTGAAAATTCAAAACAAAGGAGAAGGCGAAAATGGGAGAAATTTATATGAACCGGGAGCTTTCCTGGCTAAAATTCAACGAAAGAGTACTGGAAGAAGCAGAAAATGAGTCCGTTCCACTATGTGAGAGAATGACATTTGTCTCTATTTTTGAGAGCAATCTGGACGAATTTTTTATGGTAAGAGTCGGGTCTTTGAGAGACCAGATGCTTATCAGCAGTAAATGGAAAGACAATAAGACAAATATGACTGCACAGGAGCAGATTCATGCAATTTTTCGAGAAGTAAAGAAGCTTAACAAAAGAAAAGATAAAATATACAGCAAGCTGATGACAGAAGTAGAACAGTTTGGAATCTGCCTGATTGATTTCCAGATGGCGCGTGAAGAAGAACAGCAGTATTTGGAAAAGTATTTTGAGACAGAGATTGCGCCGTTGATTTCACCTACCGTAGTCGGAAAACGCCAGCCATTCCCATTTTTGCGCAACAAGGAAATCTACGCGGTTGTTGTATTGGAGACAAGAAACGGAAAGGAACGTCTTGGAATTATTCCATGCACAAATAATATGCTGGAGCGTATGATTGAGCTGCCGTTTGGACAGGGAAGATATATGCTGTCAGAAGATTTGATTTTACACTTTATGGCAAAAGTATTTAAAGGTTACAAGATCAAAGGAAAGTCTCTCATTCGAGTGATTCGAAATGCGGACATTGATGCAGATGCACTTTATGACGAAGATTTGGATTACCGTGAATTTATGGCAGAATTAATGAAAGAACGCAAAAAACTTTCTCCGGTACGCCTGAGTCTTTCGCGTGAGATGGACGGAAATGTAGTGCATGCATTGTGTAAATATCTGGATATGGATACAGACAGTGTATTTCGTGAAGAGTCACCGCTGGATATGACGTTTATCTCTGAAATTGAGGACCTCCTCAGAAAGAATTCGGAAATGTTCTATGAAAAGCGAGTTCCGCAGAAAACACCTGATATCAAAGACGGAATCAGCATTATTGAACAGATCAAAGAAGAAGATAAGATGTTATCCTACCCGTATGAATCTATTCGTCCATTTTTGAATCTGCTCGTAGAAGCGGCGGAAGATGAAAATGTAGTTTCGATTAAAATGACCTTATATCGACTTGCGAAACAAAGTAAAATCATAGAGGCGTTATGCGAGGCGGCAGAAAACGGAAAAGAAGTAGTTGTATTGGTAGAGCTTCGGGCAAGATTTGATGAGGAAAATAATATTGAGTGGTCCAGAATGCTTGAAAAAGCAGGATGCCAGGTAATATATGGGCTGGAAAATTATAAAGTACATTCAAAGCTTTGTCTGATTACCCGCAAGGCAGAAGGAAAGATCGAGTATATTACGCAAATCGGAACCGGTAATTATAATGAAAAAACGTCCAGATTATATACGGATTTGTCTCTGATGACAGCAAATGTGGATATCGGTCTGGAGGCAGCGGGAATCTTTCAGGCACTGTCAAAAGGGGAAGTGGTGGAAGAGACAAAACATCTTTTAGTTGCTCCGAAATGTCTGCAGTCAAAAGTTATTGAGATGATTGAGGAAGAAATCATACGTGCAAAAAGTGGAGAAGATGCATATATAGGATTAAAACTGAATTCTCTCACCGATAAAAAAATTATGGATAAGTTGGTGGAAGCGTCCTGCGCAGGAGTGAACATTGAGATGGTAGTGAGAGGAATCTGCTGTCTGATCCCGCAAGTTGCAGGTAAGACAGAAAATATCCGTGTACTTAGCATTGTCGGAAGGTTTTTGGAACATTCCCGCATCTATATATTTGGAGTTGGAGAAAGACGAAGATATTACATTGGTTCCGCTGATTTTATGACGAGAAATACAGTGAAAAGAGTGGAGGTTGCCGCTCCGGTCTATCAAGAGAATCTAAAAGAACGACTTCAGGAATTATTTGATATTTTGCTGCATGATAATCAGAAAGCAAGATGGGAAGATAAAGACGGTTGTTATCACATGCGGGTGAATGAAGAAAAACCAGTCAATGCTCAGGAAGCATTGTACCAGATGGCATATGACAGAATTACAGAAAAAATATAAAGTAAAAGGAGCCTGACCACAAGCTGGTCGGCTCCTTTGTAAATGCTCGTGAGAAGCATTCAAATTAACCAAAATATCTGTTAAGAAGTCCTTCGAAAGCTTTTCCGTGACGAGCTTCGTCTCTAGCCATCTCGTGAACTGTATCGTGAATAGCATCTAAGTTAGCAGCTTTTGCACGTTTTGCAAGATCAAATTTTCCTGCTGTAGCGCCGTTCTCAGCTTCTACTCTCATCTCAAGGTTCTTCTTTGTGCTGTCAGTTACAACTTCACCTAATAATTCAGCGAATTTAGCAGCGTGTTCTGCTTCTTCCCAAGCAGCTTTTTCCCAGTATAATCCGATCTCTGGGTATCCTTCTCTGTGAGCTACTCTAGCCATTGCAAGGTACATACCAACTTCTGAACATTCTCCTTCAAAGTTTGCTCTTAAGTCAGCTAAAATATCTTCGCTAACGCCCTGTGCAACACCAACTACGTGCTCAGCAGCCCATTCTCTGTTACCTGTCATTTCTTTAAACTTATCAGCTCCGACATGGCACTGTGGACATTCTGCTGGAGCAGCTTCTCCTTCATAAACATAACCGCATACTGTACATACAAATTTTTTCATTTTAAAACTCTCCTTTTCTGTTAATAATATTTTTTATCGTTAATATTAGTAATAGTTACTGATATTAATTTACCATAATCAAATGAAAATGTCAATCCTTATTTTGGATTTTATTGTTTTTTAACACAATCATTACATGTTCCATAGAACATCATAGAGTGGTTCTCAATGATACCATCAAAATTCTTACCAGCAGTTTCATTAATAAAGTCCATCTGTTCGATATCAAGATCCATGACTCTGCCACAACAAGTACAACAAAAGTGGTAATGGGGCATCGTTCTTCCATCAAATCGATCTCCTCCATTTGGAGTAGATATCTTTATAGCATCACCGATTTCTGCCAACAAATTTAGATTACGGTATACTGTTCCAAGGCTAATGTTTGGAAATTCTTGTTTTACATTCAAATAGACAGTATCTGCTGTTGGATGTTCCGTTGTGCTATTCAAATATTCTTTGATGGACTCTCGCTGGCGGCTATATTTTAAAGTTGCCAATGGGAATCCTCCTTTCGAATAATAATAGTAATAGTTATCGTAATTATAATATAAAAAAAACAAGAATTTGTCAATAACAAAATGAAGTTTTAAAAGCAAAGTTTAGAAAAGTTCACAATAAAAACATAACATACGTGGTTGACAGCAACATTTTACATTGATATAATACAGATGTAACATATTTAACAAATTTGTAATATTTTAAAATTGTTGTAGGAGGATGATTATGTATTCAAAATTCCTGAAAAAAGGAATCGCTTTAGGAGTATTAACAAGTGCAGTTTTAATACCGAATGATAACGTTCTTGCTGCTGAAGCAAAAAACGCAGAGAGAACAATTACTATAAATAAAGGATATTTAGCAAGTGCTACGGCCGACATTGAGCGATATGTGGAGACAGAGTTGAAAAATGTGTATGCGGATATGGCATTTACACAGGTAGAAGAGGGAAGTTACTTATTTATAAGAAGAGAGCCGTCTCAGGATAGCGAGTGGATTGGAAAGCTTTATGAAGAGGGAGCTGCAAAAGTCATTGGACCGGTAGGAGAATGGACACAGATTGAATCTGGCACTGTAACAGGCTATGTGAAAACAGAATATATTTTGACCGGAGAGTTGGCAGAGGAAAAAGCAAAAGCAATTGTAGCAGAGAAGAAACCAGAAGTAGATGTAGAAGCATTGGACGAAGTGACAGCAGAAGACCTCGCGGCAGAGTGTTTTTCTTATGCAGAGTCGAAAGAAGAGGAAGCGGTAAGACTTGCAGAGGAAGCGGCAAAAGCTGCGGAAGAAAAGGCAAAGGAAACGGAGGCTGCTGCAACTACTGCGGTGGATTCAGGGAATGGGCAGGCTGTTGTGGATTATGCAATGCAGTTTGTGGGTAATCCATATGTATGGGGCGGTACGAGTCTGACAAACGGTGCAGATTGCTCTGGATTTGTCCAAGCTGTGTACGCTAATTTTGGAGTTGCCATGCCACGTACATCAAGTGCTATGAGAAGCGCAGGAACAGAAGTAAGTTATAGTGAAGCCGTTCCGGGAGATGTAGTCTGCTATGATGGGCATGTAGGAATTTATGTAGGAAATGGTCAGATTGTAAATGCGATTGATGAGGCACACGGGATTGGAGTATCGTCAGCAACATATGCGAATATTATTACTGTCAGAAGACTTTTGTAATAGTTCAGAAATTATAGTAAAAACCTCAAGAATTGTCTTGAGGTTTTTGGAATCATAAGAATGTAGAAAATAATGGCATATGCAAAATGCACAAAAATGTCGAAATATGAAAAAAAGAGAAAAAAAATAGAAACAGACTTATCAACACAAAAAATCGAAAAAAACACAATAAATAGTAGTTTTCCTCAAAGTTATCCACATTATCCACACTAAAGAGCGTGGAAAGTGTGGATTATTATTGTGAAAAAAAGAACAGGCGTTTTGTAGAGAAATAATAAAAACATAATTTTGTCGAAAAAACAGAGTAAAAATATTGACTTTTGAGTAATCTCAATTTGTGTATAATTGTATACACAATTGAGAAATTTTTATAATGTTTAAGAGATTGCTAATTTGTAAAGATGGTATTATAATCCCTGTCTTTTGAAGTTAAAGTAAAAAAATAGTGCTAAGCCATAGGTTAGAACCTGTGACTTAGCATTTTATTTATGTCTTCATTTCCAAGAAAGTAAGAAGTGAGAGGCAATCCGGTTCGCGCAGTTAAATCCTTAGTAAACGAAGAACTTCGAGTTAAATTTATATACTTCCTGTCTGAGATTTTAGCAATTCTGAAATCACGGATAAAGTCAAAAATCTCTTCGGTACCATATTCATCTTTTAAGATATGGAATTGAAATAATCTTGTCAGAAGTACAGAAAGATAGCATACAAGGAAATGCCCTGTAATCGTTTCCTGCTTTTGCATAAAAACCGGTCTTGCATCAAGCTGAGATTTCATGATACGGAAGGACTCTTCAATTCTCCAAAGATTATGGTATGCAGCATAAATTGCAGAGGCAGACATTCTAATTTCTGATGTTACAATCATGTTATATCCTGTCAGCTTTTTTGCGTTTTCTATTGCATTTTCGTTTATTTCCACTTTGACTTTCCCGGTTGTTTTTTCTCCTTTTCTATCAGCAGAAAAAAAGGTGACATATTTTGCGCTGTCTCCATATTCGGATTTCTTTGCTTCACATGCCCTGAGTCTTTTTGCTTTTTCTACCTGCCGATTGATTTCATGTTTTTGCTTTTCGGCCAGTTTTGGATGGAATGTTACAATACGTTTTTCTGTTAGCTTTAACGTTTTTCTATGTCCATCTTTATCCGTGTAGTTATAAGTAAAATCATCAACACAATCTTTAATATAGTAAATAACTTCCCCCTTTTTATTTTTGACAGCAACATAATCATTTTTAAGAAGTGCCCATGTTTTTTCTGTCTCAGGAAGCATTTTTACAGATTTAGAGAAAATATACCCATCGCCAGATTTCAGGGCGTGCAGGATATTTTCAAAACAATTCAGACCTTTATCAGCCACCCGAATGGTTCTGCCAGATATATGGCTCCGCTGTTTCAAATCATCAATGATATCCCGTATTACAGGTTTTTCGCTTTCGTTCCCAGGATACATTTTCATGCCAACAGGGATCTGGTTTGCATCAAGAAGCAGACCCATGCCAACGATGGGCTCTTTTTTGTTTTCTTTCGATGATCCCTTAAGTCGGAAATCATCTTCCTTGTCAATTTCAAAATAGAAGTTTGTGCAGTCGAAGTAGCTGTGGGCAGTATCAAAAGGGTATTTTAATGCCACTTGATGATTAAAAATTTCAATGATCTTTTCATATTCCGAACCTATGTATCCGAGACCGGAATAGAGCTGGTCAAGAGAAAAATCATATGCTTCAAACAGTTTCGGAAGTATTTCTATATATGTTTTTAGTTTCGAGCAGGGATGTACAACCCTTGCATAAATAAGAGAGGACATCATATCAAAGATGTTGAACCTGAAACCGGTAGCTGTTTGCATAAGGTCAATGTATTTTTTACAACCAAAGGAGTCACAAAGGTTTTTTAATGGGAAATATCCGAGGAGTTTTTCGGGTGACTCCTCCGATATTTGGCGGACTTTTTCGGCCTGCTTTCTTTTCTGAAATTCCTGATTTAATTTTTGAACTTCCTCTTTATAAAAAGAAATCGGATCTTCTATACCTTTCGCTTGCAGTTCATGAACATAGCCGATCGGCTTGTAGGAACGATGGGCGCCCGTTTTGCCTTCTGGATTATAATAACTCTCGTAAATCTGTAGATAAGTTCCCTTTTTATTGTTTGTTTTTTTAAAAAAATATGCCATAAAATCACCCTCTTACATTATAACACTATATAAACAAGCCTTAAAAAAGTTTTTTGTCAAGTTTTTTGAAATTAAAAAAAGCCAGTATTTATGCTGGCTAACGAGAAACTATATGAAATGAAAGTCCCAAATAATATAGTGCTAAATCCTAAAGACGGGTCTGCGTTTAATACTTATTTTACTTTTAGTCTACAGTTCTCCAATCTATTGATTTAAAAAATACATTAAATTTTTCTCTTATATAATATATATTGGTTGTAGTTTCCCATAAATTCTATTATACTGTATTTAAGATATGTCATGATTTTCACACACAAATATCTTACTAAACTTTCAAATACTATTTAGGAGGTGTTAATAGATGCTTGGGAAGATATTATTAAACTTTCTAATAATAATAGTAGAAGCAGTAGCATGGTCTTATCTAATGAATAATGTAATGACTATAAAAAATAGATACAGCAAGCAGTTTATATTTTTTTGTAAATTTTTGTTAATAGTTTTATTGTGTTTTAAGCAACTGCTTCCTAATAATATATTATCAGTTCCTCAATCACTAATTTTAACTTGGTTATTTTATATAGTTTTTTCTTTTATTGTATACTCGGAACATTTTATAATCAAGTTGGCTTGGTATTTAATACTACTTGTTTGCCTTGCTGTACCAGAAGCAGTTGTTCTTCAAATTATGAAACTTGCATTACATATAACCCTAAAAGATTTAACTACTAATCTAACCTTAGTTACAATAACCATTTTACTCTCCAGAATGCTATCATTTTTATTGATTAAATTAATTAGTGGTGTTAAAAAAAATATTTACGGTATATACCGAACTTTCTATAAGGAATTCATTACTCTCCTTATTTTAACTTTTATAATTTTATTTACTTCTGCATTTTTATACATGAATTATAACAAATACTCTAATAATATGCACAATATTTTTATAATCATAAACGCTGAAATCGCTACGGTTTTAATAATTTGTCTAATAGTAATTTTCAAAATTCTAATCAAATCTAATGACTTGATCAGACAGAATCAAGAAATAAAAGATTTGGAATATCAACTACAATTAGACAAACAAATAACTGTAGCAGAAACAAATCTTAGATCCCTAAGACATAATATCTCAAACACATTCGGAATCATAAAGGGACTAATAAAAAATAATTGCTACGAAGAATTAAACGATTATCTTGATGGAATTTATAAGGATATTGATGCTGCTAATGAAATTCCCTTCACCAATAATAAACCTCTATCAGCTCTAATTTATAACAAAAAGAAGCTAGCTAAACAATTTGGTGTTGATTTTCAGAATATAATTTATGATTGTACAATCATAAATGTAAACAACTATGATTTATGTGCACTATTAGGAAATATTTGGGATAACGCAATTGAAGCATCTTCAAAATGCGAAACACAAAAATATGTAAGAACAACCATCCAAGTAACTGAACATCATTATACAATCGAATGTGAAAATTCTTATAAATATATTCCTGAAGTAAAAAATGGGATTTTTATAAGCAAGAAAAATAAGGAAAATGACAACGTAGAGCATGGGATTGGTATGAAAAACATTAATTACATAGTAAATAATTGGCATGGAAAAATTAATATTTGTTATAAAAATAAGATATTTAAAATTAAAATACTATTTTTTATCAAAAAAGTCTCCGAAGGAGAATTAATTTTGCTAAGTGAACGAGGTAATCTATAATGAAGTATAATTTATTGATTTGTGATGATAATATTTACGAGATTGAAATTATTTACTCCTATATTGAAAAAATTTTTTCAAATCATCAAATTGAATTGGAAATTAATAAATTCATTGATGTCGAACAAGCTTTAGAATATGCTAAATCACAACAAATAGATATTGCACTACTAGATATTGATATGGGGCAAGGAAAATCTTCTGGAATATCATTGGCTGCCAATCTATTAAAAAAAAATCCTGAAATAGTAAATATATTTGTAACTGGTGAAATGGTAACTATACCCGAAGTTTTTAGCGTACGTGCCTTCGATTATATTCAAAAACCCATTAACCCAAACTCTTTTAAAACTGCTCTTTTCAGAGCAATAAATCAAGTAAACGGGGTAAGGAGTAGAAAAAAAATAGAATCAATCGTAATTATTGTTGATAATCTTAAAATGAAAATTATAACAAATAATATTATATATATTGAGCGAATAGGAACACGTAGTCGAATTACAACTGTAAAAGAAACATTTTTTATTTATGAAACTCTCAAATCGCTATCATCCAGACTTAGTACTGATTTCATCCAAATCAATCAAAGCACCATCGTAAATATAAACAGAATTAACGATTACGTAAAAGACCAAATAATTATGTGTGACAAAGAATGTTTTAAAGTAGGAAGAAAATACAAAAAAGAAGCCGACCGCTTTTATACCGAACATTTTTTTTAATATTTATGAGACGGGGGTGCGGACAAAAATCTGGACTCCCATAGGGCTCTCGAAAGGAGCCTTTTTGTGTATTCATATGAGAAAAAATCTATTGCATTAAAAGTATTTCATCAAACTAATTCTGTTTCTGAAACAATACGAATTTTGGGTTACCCAACCAGAAGGCAGTTGTATAGTTGGATCGATGACGAAAATTTGCCATCCAAAGAACGCAAACCATTACCTCGTATTGCAAATTCTCCAGAGCATCCTAGAAATCCGCCACTAGATGTTAAACTTGATGCAATTAAGCGTTGCTTTGAACATGGAGAGAGTATAAAATATGTATCAGAAGATATCGGTTACAGCAGAGCCAGTATTTATCAATGGCGGAAGCAGTATCTGAAGAAAGGTACATTAGGTCTAATGAATAGAAAAAACATTCCATCTGGAGAATTAAAAGAGGGATGTAGACAATCTGATTCCACAACTGAATCATTGCCTGAAGTTGCTGAACTTAAAGCTCAAATGCTTGAAATGCAGATGGAAATAGACATCCTGAAAGAAACTATTAATGTACTAAAAAAAGACCCCGGCATCGATCAGACATCTCTAAGAAACAAGGGGAAGGCAGTGATAATCGATGCCCTAAAGGCTAAATATTCACTGCCGTGCTTGTTAGAAAAGTTGCATATATCAAAAAGCAGTTACTATTATCAGGAAAAAGTTTTATCTCAGCCAGATAAATATTTATCGCTGCGAATACATATCAAGGAATTGTTTGCTGAAAATAAAAATAGATATGGCTATCGCAGAATACATGCATTACTTAAGCGCGAAGGTATCACTATTTCTGAAAAAATCATTCGTAGGATAATGAAGGAAGAAAACTTATCTGTAAAAGTAAAGAAAACAGCTAAATATAATTCATATGCTGGCGAAGTGTCACCAGCTGTTCCCAATGAGATAAACCGTAATTTCTTTGCGGAAAAACCTAATATTAAATGGTTGACTGATATCACGGAGTTCGCAATTCCGGCAGGGAAAGTGTATTTATCACCCATCGTTGATTGTTTCGATGGATTATTGGTTACATGGGAAATAGGTATATCGCCAGATGCAGCTCTTGTAAATACAATGTTGGATAATGCCATTAATCAACTTTCCTCCAAAGAAAAGCCCATAATACACAGTGACCGAGGTGTACACTATAGATGGCCTGGTTGGATAGAGAGAATGGATAAGGCTGGACTTACACGATTTATGTCAAAAAAAGGCTGTTCACCAGATAATTCTGCATGTGAAGGTGTATTTGGAAGAATAAAAAACGAGATGTTTTATAATACTGACTGGACAGGTGTAAGCATCCCGGATTTCATAAAAATATTAAATAATTATCTTGTTTGGTATAATGAATTAAGAATAAAAAAATCATTGGGATATATGAGTCCTATGGAGTACAGACGAAGTCTCGGGGTGGCAGCTTAGCTAGTCCAAGAAATCGTCCGCACCCCCGACTATGAAGAAAAGTCTGTAAATAAGATCTTCTATGATAATGATAGGTGAAAGGCTTGAATAAAATCAGCTTTTCATCTTGATTTATATATAACAGTTATAAAATTGTATGTCAAGAGCGGGCGGGAAATCCGCCCGTTTTTCTGACTTGTTCTATTATTCTGGTAAGCGTCCCTCATACATAATGCTTAGTTCACCATAGACCTGTGCCCAGTTCCGGATCGTTGCTGTCCATTTTTTCGTAGCTTCAAAGGTCGCTAAATATAGAGCTTTTAAAGGGGCTGTATCGCTTGGAAATACGCTTCTCTGACGATTCAACTTCCGATAGGTGGAATTCAGTGATTCAATGGCATTGTTGTATAAATGACCTTTCTAACGGTTGCTGAAAACTTGAAAATCGGAGAAATGGCATCCAAGTTATCCTTCTAGCGTTTCATGGAATTCGGATATTTCGGAGTCCATTTTTCTGTCACTCTATCTAAAGCTACCAGTGCTTTCTTTTCATCAGACGCTTGATATATTGTTTTCAAATCTGTGGCAAATGCCTTTCTGTCTTTATCTGGAACATACTTCAAGGTATTTCTCACTTGATGAACGATACATCTTTGATATTCTGTCTTAGGAAAGTAAACGCTCAATAGCGAGTATCTTGAAAAATTAAGAACCGCCAGTGGCGGTCCTGTCTATCATTGTTTTCGAATTCCCTCCGGTAGTTTTTCAGACCATGGTAACAGATTTTCTAGGAAGGAACGATCTCCTCCATCCATATGTTTTGGAATCTCCTCCAGAAGATAGACAAAATAATTATATGGTTTTAAGTTGTTTGCCTTTGCTGTTTCAGCAATACTATAAATGATTGCGGAAGAATGAGCACCGTTGATTGTATCAATCATCTGCCAGTTTTTCTTGTTATGTTCTTAAGAACATAATAAGAATTATGTGCTGAACTTAGTTATGTGCTCTTAACATATTTCAACAAAAATGTCATAGTTACCTTATTAAAAGTAAAGGAGGTAGCTTATGAACCAAGAAATTATTTACAACTTCAAGAGATTCCTTGAAAACAAGGGGTATTCTCCACAGACAATTCATACTTATGCAAAAGCATTAGAGAAAGCACCCGATTCATGGAATGTAACAGATTCCCAACTTTTGTATAAGCACATAAATCATACTCTGACTGATAACAAGCAAACTTTTACTCCGACGACCAAACATAACATAGGACCTGCTTCAAGTTTATTGTTTCAAATGCAGACTGGTAAATCATTTAGAAACTATGATAGATACCAAAAATATAAAACAGTAAGAAATAAGGAATTGATCAAAGAATTCTTCAAGTATTCTACAGAATTCAAACACATGACAAATATGTCGGCTACAGCAGAATGTCATCACATTTTAGCTTTTCTTGATTCTTTAGATACTATTCCTAATGACTGGTCAATGTTAACTTCTGAGGATATAAACCACTATGTATGTACGGTATTTCAAAACTTAAAAGCATCCAGTATTGGTAGATATATTACGTCATTACGAAACTTTTTTCGATTTCTTGAATATAAGGGATTTGTAATAAATAGATCAGTATTAGAATTACCACTTACATCTGCTGATTGGCAAAAATCAAATGTTCCCATCACACTTACATCTGATGAGGAAAACAGATTACGTTTCCACTACAAGAATGATGATGAAATGGGTATTCGCAATAACATTATAATACGTTTGATGCTCAATTTAGGATTAAGATGTTCCGAAATTCCAAACATTATGTTGAGTGATATCAAGTGGACAAATGCATTGATTCAAATACATAATACGAAGAATAATCATATTCGACAGTTACCCCTATCTGTTGAATTAGGAACGCTTCTGGAGGAATATATTCTTCGCTACAGACCTTCCCTTCCTGATGAAAAACATCTTCTTTTAAGAAAGTATGTAAATCAGTATACCAGTATGAGCCGCGAAAATGTCCGATACGTTATTCGTAATGCTTTTGAAAAAGAACGCATTACTGGATATTGGAAAGGAACACATGCCCTACGTCGGACGGCAGCATCGAAGATATTCAATAATGGTACTGGGCTTAAATTAACAGCAGATATACTTGGGCACGAATCTCTTGACTCGACTAAATCCTATATAAAAGTGGATTTCGAATACCTAAAAGGTGTTGCAGCATCTTGGCCGGGAGGTGATTATGATGGAAAGTAACAGAATCTCCCGACAATTAAAGGATTATCTCGAATACAAACACAGCCTTGGTTTTAAACTGACACATGAGGAAACTGTACTTGAACGTTTTGCTGCTTATACTAGATTTATTAATTATGATGGCCCTTTAACAACTGAAATCGCATTAAAGTGGGTTACTTCTGGTAATCAATCAGATAAGACTATGGGGCGAAAAATAGAAGTAATACGCCCATTTTCTAAGTATGTACATTCTTTCGATCACGAGAGTGAGATTATATACAGCTTGATTTTTAAAAATGTGCATGAGCGTCCTATACCATATATATATTCGCAATCAGAGGTCAGGATTCTTATGGAAGAATGCCAAAACCTATATTCACCTGATGGAATTCGGTCATACACAACAAACATCATCATTGGATTATTGTGGTCTACAGGAATGAGGCCATCTGAACCAGTGAATCTTTTAAACGAAGATGTAGATTTTAAAAATAATACACTACATATAAGAAAAACAAAGTTTTCAAAAGAACGCTATATACCAATACACAAAAGTGTAATGGAACAACTTCGCTTTTATCAGCAGTGGATTGAAGAAGAAGTAGGAGCAAAATCATTGAAAGCTCCATTTTTCTATACAACAGGTGGTAAAAAATTAACTGAGTATTCACTTGCATATGCATTTAAGCTGATTCGTCCAAGCATTAACGCAAAGCCTATTGGATATCCATATGTAAGATTATATGATTTTCGTCATACATTTGCTTGCAATACTATCCTAAGATGGAATGAGCAAGGAGAAGATGTGTAAGCGCAAAATATTGCTACGCTGCCCATGAATCACGCTTGCACCAAAATGATAGATGCAAGCGTTTTGCTCTATGTTTAGTTTTGACAGTTTGCTTTCGCAGTCTCGCTCCATGGGGCAAGCTGT
>ENA-OQNI01001193-OQNI01001193.1-human-gut-metagenome-genome-assembly--contig:-NODE-1193-length-17925-cov-3.527587_pt1 | contig 17925 bp, 19 predicted proteins | sample MGYA00242627_ERZ504876 | MGnify/ENA primary metagenome ERZ504876 (study PRJEB26092, sample SAMD00036386) | human gut metagenome | host: Homo sapiens | study: EMG produced TPA metagenomics assembly of... | reverse complement strand
AACGGCACCATTTCCCGGATATCGTTATTGGACACCATGATGGTGCCTTCCAAGGAATCCGCCGCATTGTCCCACTGGCTGGCGGAGCTGCCCAGGTTCTTTAACGTGGTGGAAAGCTCCAGCACCGTGTTCCACGGCTCCTGCAGATTATATTCCCTGCGGACGATACGGGTGGTGACCGAAAGCCCCAGTTCCTTATCTTCCACACGGACATAATCCCCAAGCTCCCAGGCTTCATGCTCGTAGCCCGTCAGCACAGATAAGTCCATCGCATTCAGCACATAGGAGATGGTAGGCTTTGCGTAATCCGCCAGCCGCATCTCAGCGTATTCCTTCATCTGATATGGATTGGTGAAGGAGGAGCAGTCCAGGGTGGAGATACGCACCTCGTTTGTGTAAGTGAAATCCTCCACATAGGCTTTTCCGCCGTTGATGTCGGCAAAGGTCATCCCTTCCGCGCCCACAGCGTAGAGCCTTGTCACAAGCTCCCTGGTATCCACCACACGCTGGATGGATTTCATGTTTTTCCTGTAGGCAAACAGCGCGCCACTGTCCCTGCCGTTTACCGTCAGCAGATGCACCAGACGGTTCGGGCAGTCAAAGACCAGGTCGCCGCCGTGAAGGTCTGCTGTATTTCTGAGGATGGACAGGGCATTCTTTTCCGTACTGGTCCAGGTGCGCTTTGTCCGTACCGTCACCGTCCCGACGCTCCACTCAGTGCCCTCTAAGGCGTAGGCCATCGCGGTTTCCGGGTATTCCGCTTCAAAGGTTCTTTCTTCCTTGCGGACAGAGAAGGTCAGGTCATAGAACTCCGCCTCCGCATACACCTCGGTCACGGCGCTGCCGTCCGTATCCCTGGTATCGGTGACCGTCCTGACCTTGTACACATCGTCCACGATCTGGATCTTCTTCTCGCTGTCGATATACCCACGCTTGCCATCCCGGTAGGGGATCTTAAAGGAGAGGGTGTCCTCGCCGTTGATCTCGCCCGTGACAATGATGTCGTAGGCATTCTCCAGCACCGCCTCCCATGCACCATTCCTGTCCAGCACCACCGGCCTTGCGTAGCCGATCTTCTCATAGGGCGCTTTTGGGATGTCGTAGAGCCGGATATCGATGAGCTTTGGCGTCCGTGCAGTGTCGGAAGTCGTGAGCGTTACCCGGAAGCGGATATACGCCCGGTTGGGGGACGCTAGCCGCCCGTCAGCGGGGATTGCCGCCCAATCGCTCCATTCCTCCAGGTCATCGCTGGTGGAGGTCTCCACCAGGGAAACCGCCGTGGTGCCGGAGATGTACTCGCTGGTCACAGATACACGCCCGGTGCCGGAGAGATTGCAGTCTGCCACCGCTGTGGTCAGCACACCTTCCGAAGGGTAAACGCCGCTTGATGCCCGGAGCGTGACCGTTCCCGGCTCCGTGATGCCGTCTACATCCCCAGAGGTATCGCCGCCATTGGCCATAACCGAAGATCGGAAATAATCCATCAGGTCATCGGCTGTGAGATTCGTGTCACAGTCCAGAAACCAGTCGTCCAGGCCGCCGGCGTACCAGTAGGAGTCGGCGTGCATCCCCAGAATCAAATCCGCCGTGCAGGAGCGGTTCAGTTCCCCGGTAAAGGTGAAAAACTCCGATGGCCACACAGTGCCGCTTTCACGGTCGCCCACCACATACTGTGCCGTCTTGTTATCCGGCTCGATCAGGCAGGCGATAAAGTACCAGCCGCCGTTTACCAGGGAAAAAGGCGGCGCGACCGTTTCATCCAGAATCAGGGAGCCGGTATCGTCATAGAGCATGACCCTCGGCCTGCCTCGGAAAAGGGAGAGGTAGAAGATCGGCTGACCGGGACCGTATCTTGTGTTGAAGATCGGACAGTAGGTGTTTCCCACATAATAGGTGGTGGGGTTCATCCAGCCGCCGCAGAGGATACGCCCTCCAAGCTCTGCGAAAATGCTGCCGTCATTGGCGACCTTCAGATAGGTCTGCTCTGTGGCAGGATTATTGATGTTAAAACGAAAGTAATTGCCTTTCTGCCCACTCCGCATAGATGCGGTGGTGCCGCTCCAGTTGTTAATAAAAGCAGGTCTTCCCGCACCGGAGGAATCCAGAAGGTTGTTGTTTTCATCGGGAGCGGATTCATTCATCCGCCACAGGCCGTCCTTTGCCCACTCGACTGGGAACTCGCCTGTGAAGTCTGTCTGTTGATTCAGTATTGTCTTTAGCGCCATCGCCGCTCACCTCCATCTGCTCCTTGCCTGTATTTCAAGCCCCGTAAACACAGCGTTTGACACTGCCACGGAGACAGTATTGTCGCCCACAGAAAGCGTGGGAAAATTCAGTTCTTCCAGATACGGCAGCCCGTTTCGCACCGTGACGCCGTTTTCATCCTCTACATAGGCAGTCATGCGGTCGGTATCCACCACCAGCGTTTCGCCCGCCGCAAGGGTGGCGTTAACGATCTTTAATTCCTGCCCGTTGGTCGTAATACTGATATGGTTTCCCACCCCGGAGGTAATTTCTCCCTCAATGCGGTAGATGGGATTCGACTCCATGTTCCCGGTATGCCGGGTTATGGTATGACTGTCCTCCGCCGTGATAGAGAAGGTTTCATCCTCGATGGCGTAGCCAAAGGGGTCAGGGCAGAAAAAGGTCAGCTCAAAGCTGCCGGAGGAGCGCAGGAGCCGTTCGCACTCCACCGCAGCGTTCAGTCTTGCCATGAAATACCGGTCCGGCACATCATCCAGAATCAGCTGCTTTAAGCCGCCCACCGGGTCAAGCCACGCCGCAATATCATCCAGCGTGGAAACCAGGGCTGGAAAGCTGTGCCTTGGAAAGATGCTGCAGGATACCACGATCTCCCGGTAGTCAAAGTCCGCTCCGAAGTCGGTAACGCCATACTTTCCGGGAACGGTCGTGGTAAAGTTGCGGAGCCGCCCGCTGACCTGCCAGGAGGTCAGCCTTGCTTTCAGCCCCATGCTCTTTGAAGTAATGTCATTGTATGAAAAGCCCAAAGCATATCCCTCCTTTATGCCGTACTGAACCGTCCCTGGGCGCGGGAACCGGTCTGGATCAGGTTGTAAAGCTCCTGGGAGATCCTGCGGATATCGTCCTCGCTGCGGACGATCATCTGCTGGATGGTGATGAGCGTTCCGAAGGAGGAACCGCCAACGCCGCCCATGCTGCCGGAAACAGAGCCGACCGTTCCGCTTGCATCAAAAGCAAAGTTCGATGGAACTGCCGACTGCATATCCGCTGCCAGCCCGTCCATTACGCCAAGGATTCCGTTGTTTAAGTCCTCTGCGGCGCTGATAGCCGCACCTGCGCCGTCCTCGATTCCGCCGGCAAGTCCCTGGGTCAGCATATCGCCCACCCACGCCATCTCTCTGGACGGGGAGGAAATGCCGAAGAAGCCCTTGATTTTACTAAGGAGGTTCGAGCAGAAGCCGCTGACCTTGTTCCACAGCCAGCTTGCCGCATTTCCGATACCGTTCCAGATGCCCTTGATGAGGTTCAGTCCGATATTTGCCATCTGGGACACACCGCTTGCAAAGCCCTTCACGATGGCGGAGATGATCTGCGGCACCGCCTTTACGATCTCCACAATGATTTTCGGAAGGTTGGTGATCAGGGCCACAAAAAGCTGTACGCCGGCCAGGATGATCTTATCGATATTCCCGACAAGGGCATTGATGATGCTTGTAATAATCTGCGGGATTGCTCCCACAATAGTGGTAATGATGGTGGGCAGGTTCTGGATCAGGGAGATCAGCAGGTTTACCCCGGCTTCTATGATCTGCGGGATGCTGCCAAGGATCGCCGTCACCAGTCCGTCGATAATCTGTGGGATTGCCGCCACAATGGCTGTGATGATCTCCGGCAGTGCGGAAATCAGGGAGGTCAGAAGCTGTATCCCGGCGTCAATGATCTGCGGGATCGCCCCAATGATAAACTCCACAAGTGCCGTGATGATGGCGGGCAAAGCCGCAATCAGAACAGGGATAGCGTCTAAAAGCCCCTGTGCCAGTCCCAGAATCAGCTGCAGGGCAGCGTCCAGGATCATGGGCAGATTTTCAATCAGCGTCTGCACGATCTGGGTAACCACAAGGACAATCTGCGGAATCAGAGTGGGAACCGCCGCCGCGATGCCCTGGGCCAGCGTGACGATGATCTGCGCCGCGCCTTCCACCACAGCAGGAAGGCTCTGGATGATGCCGGAAAGAAGCGAGGTCAATATCTGCATCCCGGTGTCCACAAACTGCGGCAGCATGGAGACCGCCGTATTCACAAGCCCCGTGATGGCTCCAGCAAAGGCTTCATCCGCACCGTCCACACCGTTTATCATATCGGTAAAGGCAGAGATGACCTCAGAAATGGCGGGAAGGAACTCTGCCCGCAGGCTGTTCTTCACATTGGAGATGGTTTCCCCAAGCCCCGCCAGGGTCGCATCCAGCTGCGCCTGTCCTTCTCTGGAAGCCACCAGCGCCTCATTGTTGCGGTAAAACGCGCCGCTCGCCTCATCATAGGCTCCGGAGAGGGTCTCCATGATCAGGCGGTTTCTCTCGCTTTCACTGGAACAGGCAGCCAGCTTCTCGTTGAAGGCATCCTCGCTGATGCCCACCCAGTTTAAGGCGTCCGCCAGGGAGCCCGTGACCTGTCCCACCTTGGCAGTCTCGTTTGCCGACTCGATCATGCCCTCGATGGGGAGGGCATCGCCAAAAGTGCCGTAAACGCCTGCGGCAATGTTTGTCCACTTGGTGATGTCCTGCTCGTTTTGGACAAGCTGCGCCAAAAGCTGTGAGGCTTCCGTTGCCGTGTCCGTATCGCCCAGGATTTTGTAAAACTCGTTGTAAGACTTCTGCGCCGCTTCGCCGCTGTAGCCGGCCGCTTCAAAGGCGGTGGTCAGCTTGCCCTGGGCTACCCTGTATTCCTCCGTGGCTTCGTCCAGGTTCCAGATGGCGCTGCCAAGCTCCTTGATGCCGTTTAGCGCCGCCTGGATACCGGAGGAGATGAGGTTGCCCATCGCCACCGCAGCCACCGAAAGGCCGGAGCCTAATTTGTCCGCCCCTTCGGAGGCATCCTCCAGCGAATCGCCCAAGTCCTCCGCCACATCCCCGGCGTCCTTCATCCGCTCCCGGTTTTCCCTAAGTTCCCCGGAAAGCTGGGAGATGCGTCCTTCCAGCTCCTTTGCCTCGCTGGAGCCTTTGCCGTACTGCAGCACGGCATTGGAATAGGCACGCTTCATCCCGGCAAGCGCATCCTCCTGCTGGGCAATCTCACGGGAGAGCCGTTCCGTAGCGTCCGCCGCATCCGTTTCCTCCTGGGAGAGGGCTTCAATGGCGCGCTCATTATCGGAAAGTTCCCGCTCCATGCTGTTTAAGGCGGCTTCTGCGTTATTGAGCTGGATCTGCCAGTTCTGCGTGCGGCGGTCGTTCTCCCCAAAGGAATCTGCGGCGTTCCGGAGGGCGGCCCGCAGGGTTTCCACCTTGTTTTTCTGTGCTTCGATTTCCTTATTCAGCACAGTGTTCCTTGCGGAAAGCGCCTGCACGGACTTATCGTTTTTGTCAAACTGTGAGGACACCAGCTTCATTTCAGAGCCAAGCACCTTGAAGGACTGGTTGATCTCGGACAAGGCCTTTTTAAATTCCTTCTCGCCCTCAATGCCGATCTTCAGACCGAAATTATCCGCCACGGGCTGCACCTCCTCTCCTTAAATTCCATAGGGAATCACATCGTCAATGGCCAGCACCTGCTTCGGTCTTGCGATCCCCATAAACTGCTTATGGCATTCCCAGAGGTCCATAAGCAGGCCAAACGGCATGAGCCACACTTCATCCTGCGAGAGACTCAGATGGGCCATGCCGTAATACAAAAGCCGGGTAAACAATTCTTCATCGCTTACCCGGCCGCCGTGTTTTTTCCCTCCGGCTCACTTTCCACGTTCCGCTTGGTACCCCGGTACATTGCCTCCATAATGGCGTCCTTGTAATCCGTCAGCTCCATCGGGGAGGTGAGAAGCTCCACCTCATCGGCAGTCAGCTCCGGTTTTTTGTCCTCCGGGTGTTTCAGGTTATGGACGAGGATGGGCTGGTTGCAAAGGAGCGTAATGAGCCAGACGATCTCGTCCAGCGCCATTTCAAAATTCTCCGCTTTCATCAGCTTCTCGCCCAGGTTCTCTAAGCCCCCGTAGCGTCCGGCGATCTGCTTTGTAGCGCGGGTGGTCAGAAGCATCTCATATTCCACGCCGCCGATGGTAACCATTGCTGTTCTTTCATCCATGACTCAGATCCTCCTTAACCTTCGCCGTCCAGCGATGCCGCAGCAGCGGCCGCATAGGACGGTTCGTAGACTTCCTGGTACCAGTTGGTGATAGTCGATGCGGACACACCGGCGTCCCCCTCGGTGACCTCAGCTTTCCAGGGGTGCTTACCCTGGCCGTCTACCTTGTTGCGGCGCAGGACTGTCCCCTCGATAGTAGGCGTGGAGAATTCAATGCTCTCGCCCTTGGTAGTCAGGTTGGTGGCAGGGATGCCGAACTTCACCTTGTAGAGCCAGAAGTATCGGTACTTGCCGTTTGCTTTCTTTGCACGAAAGCCAATGGCGACAGGTGCGCCTCCGTCCTCACTGGCGGAGATGATAACACCGTTCTGGTCGATTACCGCTCCTGTCAGGTCAGATGCCGCCGCTGCGCCGATATCGTCCACGCCAAGGGTGAGGGTGCCGCTCTGAAACTCCTTCACCACCTCCGCAGCGCCATCGTCCGCATACAGCGTTGCCTCAGCAAGCTCCACGGAAAGCTCTGCGGTCATGGCTTTCGCAAGGGATGCCGGAGTGGCGTAGGTCTCGTTGCCATCCTCATCCTCCGTGATTTTTGAATAGAAAAGTTTATCAAGGCCAATGGTAGCCATATCTCATTCCTCCAATCTATACAGTTTCGCCACATCAATGGCGTAGTGGTGGTAGCCGGTATCGTCCTCATGCCCGATATACCGTCTGTCCGTAATGGTAAAATCAGCGGCAAGCAGGGCTTTGGAAAGCTGCTTTTTCCGCTTCAGATAGTTGCCTCTGGAGAACAGGGAGAGCCGTGCCTCCTGGGTCTCGTATTCCGGCAGGTTATCCGCATGAAGCTCGTAGGTATCCGCAAGCGGCGTGACTACCACATATTCGTCCGGCGGTTCATCGGAGAACACGCCTGTCTCCACAGGCAGACCGACCGCCTCTATCACAGTTTTCAGTTCCGAAAGTAAACTCAAATGTTCTCCACCTCCTCGTCCAGCTTTGCCTTCATGGCGCTGATACAGGCGTTTTTGGATGCTGATCGGGCGGGCTTCAGAAACGGCCTAGCAGGCTGGCCGCTTTTGCCGTATTCCAGGATGGTGGCGATCTTGGCGTTACTGTCGCCGTCCGAACGAGGCTCGGAAAAGCCAACCTTTATGTCAAAATCCCCGTTCCTGTCCTGCAGGGCGGGAGATGTGCCGAGAGCGGACAAAAGCTGTCCCGTGGAGCGTGACGGCTCCTTCGTGCCTTTGCCGATAACGGACGCCAGATTTGAGCGCACTTTTGATTCAACGACCTCTGCGCCCGCCTCAAGCACCTTCGGCAGTATCTCGTCCGTCCTGTCCGCCAGTTTAGATACCTTCATAAGGAAATCCTCCGGCATCTTGAATGTCGCTTTAGCCACTCTGTTTCACCTCCGTTCCCAGCACCTCAAGGTACATACCCCTACCTTTCACATCCTCAACGGAAGTGATCTCAAAGGTATGTCCATCGCAAAGTATCTTCATCTCCGTAGTGACCGTGATGCCAGGTATCACACGGAACCGAAAAAGGTCGGTAGCAGTGGAGAAGGACGCCATATTCGCCCATTTCTCACTACCATGTCGGCCTTCCCGGTATGCCCGTACCTCAGCTACAGTCACATCTGTTTCTGTCTTGAAGCCATCCTCATCCTGTGTGAATTGTTTCTCTACGATAGAAAGGAAGGTGTTCATCTTTCCAAAACTCATACTCACACCTTCCAATCCCGGTCGAGCCGAAGAAGCAAGTTTACCGTGTTCCACACCTGCTGCGCTGCATTGGTGTTGTCTGCGAAGAAGCCGCCTGTGGAGCAATCCCTGGACTCATAGAAATGCGACGCCAGCATGATCACCGCCTGTTCGGTAGTGGCCGGCATCGCATTGTCTGTATAGTGGCCTTCCGGGATATGCTGGTAGCTTTCCGCATAGGAAATAGCGGCGGTGATGTAGCCCTTCAGAAGCTCATCATCCGCCGAATGCTCCAGAATTAGGTTGGCTTTGACCTTAGAAAGAAGTTCTTCCATCACCGCCGCCTCCTCTCATTAGGCTGCAGACTTCTGCGCCAGTACCTTGATGGCTTCCGGCAGGATCAGCTTGCCGTCCACACGCTGGGAAGCAAGGAATCCTACCTGGCCGGTAGCGGCATACAGCTCGTTCAGACGCTTGAAGGAGCGTCCCTGACGGTCTGCGATCCAATAATAGCTGAAATCACCGAAGGCGATGGTCTTGGCGTCTGCGGCAATGGCAGGCATATAAGCAGAGGTGCGTACCGGTTTTCCAAGCAGCAGGTCAGGCGCTCCTGCAGTCAGGGAAGGCTGCCAGAGGTACTGACCCTGGTTGTCCTTCAGCTTGCGGATGGCCTTGATGGTGGAATCGTTCAGCACCCACACAGCGTTTCTGCGGTAAGGGGCTTTCAGGGAATAGAACAGGTCGATCAGTTCATCGGCGGTAATGGCAGTGGCAGAAGCCGCAGTGACACCGGTCTCCGCACCGCCTGTGGCGGCAAGGATGCCCAGGGGCTTGCCGGAACCGTCCCCGGTAAAAAACGCTTCCTCTTCCTTGGCACCGATGCGGCGGGCAAACTCACGGGAGATGTAGCTTTCCAGATCAAAGACGCTGTCGTTCAAAAGCTCCTCGGACACCTTGATCATTGTGCCCAGCTTGTAAGCGCCGATGGATACCTGACCGAAGGAGTCGTCGCTCTCCAGGTATGCGCCTTCCTCATCAATCCAGGATGCGGTACCCTTGGCGGCCACCACAGGAATTTTACGGTCGCCGCTGGAGGTCCGGATGATCTTCGCCAGCTGACGGAAGATGTTCTCCTCCTCCAGTGCTTCCACCAGCGTGCGCTCATACTCGTCAGGAACCAGATACCCACCCTCGGAATCAGTACCGATCTGCAGGGCATTCATTACGGTGGGCATCGGAGCCTTGGAGCGCATCATGTTCCAGAAATTCTGGCGGTACTCATCCGTGGCACGGCCAGACTTATTGTCTGCCTTACCGTTCATGGGCTTGCCAGTAAGTGGCGTATTTACCGGGCGGTTCAGCTCCGCATCCAGAGCCTCCTGACGCTCCAGACGGGCGATCTCCTTGCCCAGGTCGGTGATCTCCTGCTCCATGCGGGAGTAGGTGGCATCGTCCTCAGCGGACAGCATACCTTTTTCGTTTCTGTGGGAATCCAGGAACGCCTTGGCGGCTTCCCAGGCCTTGGCGCGCTTCTCACGCAGTTCAAGAATGGTCATAGTCGTTATCCTCCTTTAATTTTTCAAAAGATTGAGCCGCTCGTAGAGACTGTCCACGGAGCGGCCCTGGGGTTCGGTCTTGGGTTTCGTTTTACACTTCGCTGCGATTTTATCCATCAAAGAATTGACCACAGCGGCTTTGGAATACAACATGGACACCGCAGGCGGCTCCATGTCCTCCGGCACTTCGGAGCGTTTCAGGACTTCATCTGCAAAACCAAGCTCTACTGCCTTTCCTGCATCCATCCAAGTTTCCGCATCCATCAGATGGGAGAGCTTGGCGCGGGACAGACCGGTCTTGATTTCGTAGGCGTTGATGATGGAATCCTTGACGCTTGAGAGCATCTCGATGGCCTTCTGCATCTCGGCGGTATCGCCCATCGCCACGGTCATGGGGTTGTGGATCATCATCATGGACACAGGGCTGACCAGCACCTTTCTGCCAGCCATAGCGATCACGCTTGCCGCAGATGCTGCAATGCCATCAATCTTGACCGTGACGTTGCCCTTGTAATCCATCAGCATATTGTAGATCTGGGCTGCCGCCACGCAGTCGCCGCCGGGGCTGTTGATCCAGACAGTGATGTCGCCGGAGCCTGCCATCAGTTCCTCCTTGAAAAGCTGGGGCGTGATGTCATCGTCAAACCAGCTTTCCTCGGCGATGGTGCCGTTCAGAAACAGTGTTCGTTCCGTCGGAGCTGTCTCCGTCGCTGCCTGGTTCTTCCACTTCCAGAACTTCTTCATCGGGGGTTTCCTCCTTTCCGTCATCACTAACTTTGGTATTTGCAAAAGCGCCCGCATTGCCAAGCGGGAGCATATTGCCGTTGATAAGATAGAGATCGCCGCCTTCTTCGGCAGGAATGCGATCCATGTTCTCCAGTTCCCGGATATCGTTGGCGCTCATCCAGCCGTTCTGCCTTGCCGTAGCATAGCCATTCATGCGGCTTGCATAGTCGCCGCGAAGCAGACCCTCTACATTGAACTTGGCAAAGTACCGTTTCTTTTCCTCTGCGGAAAAGAGCGTCCTCTGGATGGACTGTTCCCAGCGAACCAGCCAGGGCTCCAGCGTGTATTTCACGAACTCCAGCGACTGCTGCTCAATATTAGAAAAGCTCGATTTCTCCAGGTCGCCCACCATATGGGGCGGTATTCGGAAAATACGGGCGATCTCGTTGATCTGGAACTTTCTCGTTTCCAGAAACTGCGCCTGCTCCGGCGAGATGCCGATGGGCGTGTATTTCATGCCCTCCTCCAAAACGGCGATCTTATTGGCGTTGCCGCTGCCGCCAAAGGTGGACTGCCAGCTTTCCCGGACACGTCCGGGGTCTTTGATGGTTCCTGGATGCTCCAAAACGCCACCAGGAGCAGCGCCGTTGGCGAAGAACTTCGCCCCGTATTCCTCACAGGCGATTGCCATGCCGATGGCGTTCTTCGCCATAGCGATAGGCGAATATCCAACCAGACCGTCAAAGCCAAGCCCCGGAATATGCAGCACATCCGATGGCTTCAGCCGCACGACTGTACCCTTGACTGTGGGCGCATCGTCCGTGCTGACCGTATATTCGTAGTAGAGCTTGCCGTCCCTGTCACGATCCACTGTCATCCTGTCCGGCATCAGCGGATAGAGGGCAATTACCTCGCCCTTGCCGTTACGGATGATCTGGGCGTAAGCGTTACCCCACAGGAGAAGGTGAGTCATGAGCGTTTCCCGGAACACGAAAGAACTCATCTCCGGGTTCGGCTCATCATGAAGGAGCAGATACAGCGGATGGTCGATGGCCTTTTCCTTTCCACCGTCTTCCTTGTAACGGTAGAGGTGGAGCGGCAGTCCAGCTACAGCCTCCGCCAGGATGCGGACGCAGGAATATACCGCCGTCATCTGCATGGCGGAGCGCTCGTTGACTCGTTTTCCCGCCGAGCTGCTGCCAAAGAAAAAGCTGTAGGCGCTGCCCGTGGTGCGGTTCTGGGGCTTATCTCTGGAACGGAAAAGCCCGGAAAAGATACCCATATGTGATCACCGTCCTTCCTCAAATAAATAAAAGGCCCCGGCTGTCATAAACCGAAGCTCCTGTATCATTGCCACAGCGGATCGCACGGTCAAGCGCCATGATGGCGGCGATAGCCCCGTCGATCTTCTCTGTAGATTTTTCTTTGTCCGCCTTGATGTTGCCTGCCGGGTCGGTGCGGATGAAGATGTTGTCCATCATCCACCGCAGCACTGGGTGACCGCCGTGGGCAAGTTTCTGCTCCAGCGTCAGCTTCATCAGTTCCTTTGTAGGAGGACTCATATCCTTAAAGCCCTGACCGAAGGGGACTACCGTGAAGCCCATACCCTCAAGGTTCTGCACCATCTGCACAGCGCCCCAGCGGTCAAAAGCGATCTCTCTAATATTGAACCGTTCACCCAGATGCTCGATGAATTTCTCGATGTAGCCGTAATGGACCACATTTCCTTCCGTAGTCATCAGCGTCCCCTGGCGCTCCCACAGGTCATAGGGAACATGGTCGCGCCGGACTCGGAGGTCGAGAGTCTCCTCTGGTATCCAGAAGTATGGCAGGACATAGTATTTGCCCTCCTCATCCAGCGGCGGGAACACCAGCACAAAGGCCGTGATATCCGTAGTAGAGGATAAGTCCAGCCCACCATAACAGATGCGCCCCTCCAGATTGTCCTCGGAGACAGGGAATGCACAGGCGTCCCATTTTTCCATTGGCATCCAGCGTACCGACTGCTTGACCCACTGGTTCAGCCTAAGCTGCCGGAAGGCGTTCTCCTCACCGGGGTTCTGCTGAGCGGACTCACAGGCTGCTTTAACCTTGTCGATACCCACCGTGATGCCAAGAGATGGATTGGCTTTTTTCCAGACTTCCGGGTCTGTCCAGTCCTCGTCCTCGGCAGCACCGTAAATGACGGAGTAGAAGGTAGGATCGACTTTCCTACCCTCGGCAATATCAATGGCTTTCTGATGCACCTCATAGCAGATGGAGTTGGTGTCGTTTCCCGCTGTAGTGATCAGAAAATATAGCGGCTGCATCCTGGCGTCGCCGGAACCCTGGAGCATGACGTCAAAGAGTTTCCGGTTCGGCTGGGTATGCAGCTCATCAAAGATAACGCCGTGCGTATTAAAGCCGTGCTTGTTCGCCACGTCTGCCGACAGCACCTGATAAGAGGAGTTAGTGGGCAGATAGGTAATCTTCTTCTGGGATTCCAGGATTTTCACCCGTTTAGAAAGCGCCGGACAGAACCGCACCATATCTACCGCCACGTCAAAGACGATCTTTGCCTGGTTGCGGTCGGCGGCACAGCCATATACCTCTGCACGTTCCTCGCCATCCCCGCACAGGAGCAGGAGCGCCACAGCGGCGGCAAGCTCGGATTTACCCTGTTTCTTAGGAATCTCGATGTATGCCGTATTGAACTGTCGGTAGCCGTTGGGCTTTAGGACTCCAAACAGGTCACGGATGATCTGTTCCTGCCAGTCAATCAATTCAAAGGGCTTTCCCGCCCAGGTACCCTTGGTGTGGCAGAGGGACTCGATGAACATGACGGCATAGTCGGCAGCGTCCTTGTCGTAGTGCGAGGTCTTCGCCATGAATCTGGTAGGCTTGTATTTCTTCAATTTTCGCATAGGCACCACCTCCAAAATGGCATAAAAAAAGCCGCATGACTGCGACTTCCAAAATGTATCTGTACGAGAGACAGAGCCTTCCGGCCCGTCCCCTTAGTTATTTATTTTGCTGTGTTTTACTGCTGCATCGCCCAAGCAATGGCGTGGCCGTCATCCTCAAATGCAATGTCGCTGGCGGCTCTCAGCCCAATCATCCCTTCGCAGGTGTGATCCTCTGTGAGGTATTCATAGACTGCACCGAAGTAGCAGGGGTGGTTCTGCCCATTGTAGTAGTATCCGGCAAGGAGAACCTTGTCCCCAAAATTCAGAACCTTGCTCCAGCGGCACTCCAGATCCTCTGGGGTGGTGGGATTCGGCAGTCTGTACTTTTTCATGGCTTCGTTGATCTTCATGGCTTTGTCCTCCGTTGTGTGTTTTCCCTTTCGGTACACACATATTCGCTCTAAAAGCGGATAATAGCAAGTTAATTCCGGGCATAATCTGAACAAAGATCGGCGGAGAAAACTGTGTACATTACTCCTGCATATGACGGTGGATCGTCTCGATGATCTGCTCCTGCTCGGCAGCGTCCACACCAATGGACCGGAGAGCCTGCCGGGTGCCGCAGTCCGGGCAGATGAGAGTCTTGTTGTCCTCTCTGGAAAGCGCCGGAGCGCCGTGATAAGTCCTGCCGCAAAACGGGCAGACCGCTGTCCGTGTGATGTTATCCTTCATGGCTGTATACCTCCCTGCATTTATCATAGGCATCGATCAGAATGTTCTTGTCAAAGGAAAAGGTGTCGTATCCTTCCAGACAAGTCCGCATGTATCCGTTGCTCGGAATGCCAATGGGGCGCTCTTCATGCATAACGTAGGCAAAAGCGTTGACCGTTCTGCGTTTCCCTGTGCGGATGCCCTTGTATCGGAGCTTGATGTCCTTCTTGTAGTAGAAACTGGGGAATCCCTCGTAGCGGTCGAGGGCGGCTTCATCCGTAGCCGTCACCTCCCAGATCACCACGGGAACCGTACCGTTTTCGCATTCCTCGATTGTGAGATAAGAGCCGGTCTTGCTCCCTTTGAACAGAAGTTCCCAGCCGTTAAGGTCAGCCGTACCGAGGATCGTGGCGTGCGGGCAGCGCATCCGCATCTGCGGGACATTGAGATTGCTGCCGTAGGCAATGTAGTATCTTTTTTCTTTCATGGTATCCATCCTTTCCTGAAGGACTTAGGTTACTTGTCCTTCTACCACCGCAAGACCGCCGAAGCGGTCTGGGGCAGGGCATTTAACCTAAATCCTTCAAGCGGCTCTGCCATGCCGGAAGGCTGTGTCTCCTGAAAGGTTGCGGGTCAGGAAATCTCTGGCCGTTGCAAACTCCTCGCCAATGAAGCCCAAGCGAAGGAGCCAGGTTCTCATGGCGTATTTGGGGTTCTCGTTCTGCTGGGGCTTGGGGCTTGCCGTCCGCACATCCTTTGCCATCTGGCTGAGTGCCAGGCAAAGCTGGATGTAGCTTTTGAGTTGACCGGCATGGATGCCGCCCCGGCGCTCTGCGGTCGGCTCATCGAATTGGAAGAGCCGGAACTCAACCGTTCCTTTGGTGAAGGTAGCGTGAAGGTTGAGCATATGGTAGCGGCTGTCGTTGTAGTGCTGGTTTCTGCCGTAGCTTGCGCCGTGACTGGTGTACCAGATATCCGCAAGCTCTGCCATCGTGCGGGGTTTCTGTTTGTTGACCTTTTCCAGGAACCGAGGGTCGACCGTGCGGCAGTAGCGGCTCATGCGGCTGCGGTCCAGTTTCAGGGCTTCTGCAATCAGGCTCTCGTGGCTTGCCATGATGTTGGCGAGGTTCCGAAGGCTCTGCGGTGTGTGCCCCTGTGCCCCGATGTGGATGTGGACTCCGCATCCCCGGCTGGCATCGCTTTTTGCGCCTGCGTGTCTCAGCTGTCTGCAAAGTCCCTGCAGAGTTTCAATATCCCCATAGGTCAGGATCGGGGTGACCAGTTCGCATTTCTGCTCGTCCGGCCCTGCGATGGAAACGTCCTTCTGGAACTTCCATTCGCGCCCCTGTGCATCCCATGCCGACCAGGTGCTGTAGCCGTTGCGGTGGGCGGTGCTTTCATATCTGCCTGTGCCAAAGAAGTCGGCGGCAACCTTGGCTGCCTTCTGGCGGGTGATGTTATTCATCTCGACCTCGACTCCGATGGTCTGGTTTTTCATCTCTGTGATCTGCCTTGCTGTTTTCGCATTCATTTTGAAATCCTCCGTTTTCTGCCTCGCGGCTGTGTGTTTTCCCTTTCGGTGTACACATATTCGCTCTAAAAGAGGATAATAGCAAGGTCATTTCCGATAATATACTACACAAAGATGACCGCAGGATATTGTGTAGATTACTGCCCATTTTCACTATCCGAAATTGGCACGAGAGAGCCATTTTTCTCTTCACCAAGTATCGCAAGAGCAAGCCGGAAGCCTGTGCGCAGTCCATCAATAAAGTACTCCTCTGCAGTTATGCCTGTAAGAGTAGTCTGAAGGTAAATCATTTTGTCGAGTAAGGAGATGCTTTCCTGATTCAGCATAGATTTAAGTTTTTCTTCAGTCTTGACCAAATCACCGGTGGTTTTTCCATATTTAGAGTTGCGGTCAAACCTCTTTTCGTTTGGATTGATGTTCCCATAGAATAGGTCCTTCAGAATGTTATTTAGCACGGCGGTCACCCACCTTTCTCACAATGTCCTCCCCATAGACCACGTTCAAGCCGCTGCCATTATCCCAGCACATGAGTAGGGAGCCGGTATCATCCACACCCTTGACGGTGCCTTTTGTCCCCACAGGCGGAGCCTGCACATCATCCATCCGCACCAGTTCCACACGAGTGCCGATTGGATAATCCCTGCGGATTCGTTCCACGATTGCCTTACTCGGAAACTTCATGGTCAGCACCTCCATTCTTGAAGGCAGATGAGCCTGTCAGGTTCTTCAGCAGGATCTTGCGTTCAGCCTTGTATTCGGTGCCGATGAAGCCCAGCCGCAGGAGAAAGCAGCGAAAGGCGTATTTCTCGTTCTCCACAGCCTTCTCCGTGACTGTCACCCGTTTGGCGTTTTTGCTCATCTCGCAGAGTGCGGAAATGAAATGGGTGTAGGCTTTGACCGCATCGGCATCCGGCAGTTCTGAAAACCATGGAAATGCCACCCGATCCTCTTGAATCTCTATGGGGAGGGCATCCACTCCGAGCGCCTTTTTGATCAGGCTGCCCTTGGCGTCCAGCAGCTTGGTGAGGTTGCCTACCGCCGCCTTGTCCAGCGGGATCTCCACTGTAAGCCCCGCAGTTTCGCCCTGTGGTGCAGTGTCGGCGGCTTCGGCTGTTTCTCCGGGATCGGCTTCAGCGGGTAGTTCCTTGCCGCTGTGCAGCTCACGCGCAAAGCCCGCGGCGGCAATGGCCTCCAGCACCTTTTCAACCTCCTCACTGTCAGTGCGGTCGTTAAAGAGGAGCGTGCCGTCTTTGGTGACCGTGAAGCAGTCGATTTCATAATTGCAGGTAGGCATGAATTTATATTCCGCCCTGGCACCTGTTGTATCCGAGATGACCTTGACCAGTTCTTTGCGCCTGGCGCCGGTTACATTGTACTTGATTTCCATGTGCGAAAACCTCCTTATTTTTGGTAGTCACATATTCGCTCTGAACCCTTGGAATAGCAAGCGGTTTCCGCACATTTTGCTGTAGAATAGTTGCCGAATCATTCTTCCGATAACTGTGCATAGTATACGATGCCAGAAAACGTCAGTTTATTCTGTTTCACCTGTGACCTCCGCATAACTGTATGTCCTGCCGTCCCGGAGGACGCTTACGCCATCCGCTGAGCCGGCCTGCTCAATGTAGCGGTTCACGATGACGTCGCAGAACTTCTCATCCAGCTCAATGGTTCGGCAGATGCGGTCGGTCTGCTCACAGGCAATGAGAGTAGAGCCGGAGCCGCCGAAGGGGTCAAGCACTACGGAGTTTGCCATGCTGGAGTTGCCGATGGGATATGCCAGCAGCGGGATCGGCTTCATGGTGGGATGGTCGCCGTTCTTCTTGGGCTTATCAAACTCCCAGATGGTGGTTTCCTTCCTGCCCGTGTACCATTGGTGCTTGCCGTTTTTCTTCCAGCCGTACAGCACAGGTTCATGCTGCCACTGGTAGGGAGAGCGTCCCAACACCAGGCTGGGCTTCTTCCAGATACAGCAGCCGGAGAGATAGAAGCCCGCATCCGTGAATGCCCTGCGAAAATTCAAGCCTTCTGTATCTGCGTGGAAGACGTAGATGGAGGCGTCCTCCGCCATGACTTTTTCCATGTTGGTAAAGGCATCCAGCAGGAATTGATAGAACTTCTCAGCGGCCATGTTGTCATTTTTGATCTTGCCAGCTGTACCTTCATAGTTCACGTTGTACGGCGGGTCCGTCACTACCAGGTTTGCTTTCTTTCCCTGCATGAGTACTTCGTAGGTTTCCGCTTTCGTGGAATCACCGCACACCAGACGGTGGCGTCCCAGTGTCCACACATCACCGGTTTTAGAAAAGACCGGCTTCTCCAGTTCTTCGTCTACATCAAACTCATCATCCTTTGCCTCGGCGCCGTCATCAAACAGCGCCGCCAGTTCCTTCTCATCAAAGCCGGTGAGCAGAGGATCAAAGTCCATGCCCTGCAGTGCTTCAATTTCCACTCGCAGAAGCTCTTCATCCCATCCGGCATCCATCGCCATGCGGTTGTCAGCGATGATGTAAGCTTTCTTCTGAGCCTCGGTGAGG
>ENA-OQNI01001151-OQNI01001151.1-human-gut-metagenome-genome-assembly--contig:-NODE-1151-length-18743-cov-3.685593_pt1 | contig 18743 bp, 19 predicted proteins | sample MGYA00242627_ERZ504876 | MGnify/ENA primary metagenome ERZ504876 (study PRJEB26092, sample SAMD00036386) | human gut metagenome | host: Homo sapiens | study: EMG produced TPA metagenomics assembly of... | reverse complement strand
GTTGTTTAATTAAGGTGGGCGAAAATTTTTTAGAACCAAAAAACGCATAATCTCAGGTGTTGAAAAACTTGAAATTATGCGTTTTCTTGTGGGAAGATTTACTCCATTTTCTTCAGGAATTGAGATTTTGCCCATCTCTTTTTATTATATTTAAGAAAATAATTGATTTTTTTTTGATATAATTTGATAAACGGAGAAATTATATAAAATGCAAAAACGATATACAACTTGGAATGAATATTTAAGAAAAAATTTTGGTGAAAAAATATTTAAAGTTCCTATTGATGCTGGTTTTGATTGTCCTAATCGTGATGGTACTGTAGCACATGGTGGTTGTACTTTTTGTACGGTTTCTGGCTCAGGTGATATGATTCTCGAACCAGAAGCACCAATTGCGGATCAATTTGCGGCTGAAGTGACCCAATTTCATAAAAAATGGCCTGGCGTTAAGAAATATATTGTTTATTTTCAAAATTTCACTAATACACATGCCCCTGTCGAAGTGTTACGTGAACGATTCGAACAAGCAGTAAATCAACCAGATGTTATCGGAATTTCAATTGGGACACGTCCAGATTGTTTACCAGATGATGTTGTAGAATATTTAGCAGAGCTTAACCGTCGGATGGAAGTTTGGATTGATTTAGGATTGCAGACAACTTATGAAGAAACTTCTGATATGATTAATCGTGCTCATGATTATGAAACTTATGTGGATGCTGTGAGACGTTTACGTGTTCATGGCATTAATGTGTGTACACATTTAATTAACGGATTACCAGGTGAAACGACAGAAATGATGTTGGAAAATGTGCGCCGTATGGTTTTAGACTCTGATATTCAAGGGGTGAAACTACACTTACTCCATTTAATGAAGCAGACTCGCTTGCAGCGTGATTATCATGAGGGAAAATTACAGCTGATGTCACAAGAGGAATATGTGCAAGTTATCTGTGATCAGCTGGAGTTGATTCCTAAGGAAATCGTCATTCATCGATTGACTGGGGATGCTCCACGTGATTTGATTATTGGACCAATGTGGTCTTTGAAAAAATGGGAAGTATTGAATAGTATTGATGCCGAAATGGAACGACGCGGTAGTATTCAAGGCTGTAAAGATGTTCGTAAAAGCGGTCTAATTACTTTTTAAATTAAAAGAGATGAATTTTTATTCATCTCTTTTTGCAAAGTTTGATACAATAATAGTAAGATGATGGAAAATATTAATGACAAACTTATCGGTAATCTCTTGAATTGGTATATAAAAATAATTAGAAAGTGATGAGTAAATAGATGTTAAAACAGATAGAAATGGCTCACTGGATGTTGAAAGACATCATAAATGTTGATGATGTTGTGGTAGATGCAACGATGGGGAATGGCTATGATACGCTTTTTTTAGCAGAATTAGGAGCTAAGGTATATGCTTTTGATGTACAAGAGGCAGCCCTAGAAGCAACAGAAAAGCGTTTAGAAAACAAAGCAATAAAGACGCAAATAATGAAAAAGGCTTCTCCAGTTGACCAGTCTACCCTATCACTAAAGGAACAGACTTTCAATGAAGTTTCTATGACAGAGCCGTCAGTAGACTTGATTTTGGCTGGGCATGAAGAACTGATTAATTACGTTCAAAGTCCGGTTAAAGCTGCTATCTTTAACCTTGGTTATCTACCTAAAACGGATAAAAATATAGTTACAAGGGCAGAAACGACTCTGTCAGCATTATCGTCCTTGACAGATTTGTTGGTTGTGGGTGGTAGGATTGCGCTTGTTATTTATTACGGTCATGAAGGAGGAGAGGAAGAAAAAAATGCTGTCATTAATTGGGCTTCAACTTTGCCACAAAAGGACTGGGAAGTGACTTCTTATGCACCTCTTAATCAAATTCATACTCCACCAATTCTAGTACTTATTGAAAAAAGAAAATGAATTTAAATGAACAGTTATGAATTTTGTGTATTCTTTTATCTCTTGTTTTTTCCAAAAAAAAGAGTAAAATAGAGAAATGCTTAATTTTTAAGTAAAAAAACTATTTTAAAGAGGTAAAAATAAACATGCAAGGAGTTCTTCTCGCGCTTGTTCCAATGTTTGCTTGGGGTTCTATCGGATTTGTAGCTAACAAATTTGGTGGAGATGCTAAACAACAAACACTTGGAATGACATTAGGCGCTTTTGTTTTTGCACTTATTGTTTTCTTATTCCGTATGCCAACATTGACATGGCAAATTTTCTTAATTGGATTTATTGGTGGTTTACTTTGGGCGATTGGTCAATTTGGTCAGTTTAATTCAATGAAATACATGGGTGTTTCTGTAGCAAGTCCACTTTCTTCAGGAAGCCAATTAGTCATTGGTGGTTTAATTGGTGTATTTTCTTTCCATGAATGGACAAAACAAATTCAATTTATTCTCGGATTTATTGCGATGGCTGTCTTAGTGGTTGGTTTCTATTTTTCTGCTAAACGTGACCCTGAAAATGCTGTTGTTGAAGAAGGACGTAATTATACTAAAGGTTTGACGGCTTTAACTTACTCAACTTTGGGTTATGTTGTTTATGTTATTTTGTTTAATAACTTGTAAGCACTTTGGTTCAATGTTCATTTTGATACATTGACAATCATTTTACCAATGTCAGTTGGAATGATTTTTGGAGCGCTTGTAATGGGTCGTTTCAAAATTAAAATGGAAAAATATGTATATCAAAACATGATTGTTGGTGCAATGTGGGGCGTAGGTAATATCTTTATGCTCATGGCTGCTAGTGCGGCTGGTAATGCCATTGCCTTCTCATTCTCACAATTGGGTGTCATCATTTCCACTATCGGAGGAATTCTTTTCCTTGGTGAAAAGAAAACCAAAAAAGAATTGGTTTATGTTGGAATCGGTATTGTTTTGTTCGTAGCAGGAGCAATTCTACTTGCGATTGTAAAATCTAAAGGTTAATAAAAAACGCTGTCAGTAAATAGACAGCGTTTTTATTCGCTAATTTTACTGACCAATTTTTCTGTCAGTAAATTTTAGAGTTTTTCATTAACAAAATTAACAAAATGATTCCAAAAAACTTTTGGAGCACTACTACGTGGTACTGTTTTTTTAGCAACTAAAGGAATCTTATCTGCTGTACAATTTGGAAGATAGCCTAAACTATCTTTCACTGTAGTAGAAAGAGTGACTAATTTTTGATTTTTAGTGATTGTTGCTTCAACTGTGGCATTCTTTTTCTTATCGAACTTGATTACTAATGGTTTCGTGTCAGCACTACCATCTGTAGCGTAGGGAACAACAGGGGTGACATTTTGTGGCGCAACAAGTTGAACTGATTTTTCTTTTCCATCAGTCACAGCAATTTCTTTAAAATCATCTAAAGATTGATTTTTTTGTACAAGGTTGGTTGTACGCCAATGCCCATAAACATAGTTCATCAGCTGATTTGTTAGGGTAAACGGTGTTGAGTTATCAGCGGCAGGATCTGTGGCTTCTAAAACAACTGTGATAATTCTGAAACCATTTTGATTGGTTGTTCCAGCAAAACAGTCAATTTGGAAACTAGTTGACCCCGTTTTTAAACCATCTACACCAGTTCTTGAAGTAGAAAATCCACTAAGCATTTGGTTGGTATTGGTTAAAGTCATTTTTTCTTCATTACCTGTATCAAAAGGAATTTCTGTTTTCTTAGTAATTTGAAGAACTTCTGGAAAATCTTGAATTAAGTGATAACTGAGTGTTGCAACGGCTTTTGCACTCATTGTATTTGTTGCTGAGGCGCCAGAACCTGGATAAATATGACCATTCAAATCATCATTTGGTAAGCCGGAAGCATTGACGAGATGGCTGTCAGTAATTCCCCAATCTTTCATTTGTGCTGTCATCATATCAACAAATTTTGGTTCTGAGCCAGCAATTTTTTCAGCTAGAGCGACAGCAGCAGAATTTGCGGATGGAAGAAGCAACGCATTCAATAAATCTTTGACAGTATACTGACCATTTTGAGCTAGCGGAATGTTGGAAGCATTAGAATTTTGAGTTAATTCATAAGCATAGTCTGAAATAGGAACCTTAGTAGTCCAAGTTAATTTATTCTCAGCTACATTTTTGTAAACTAAATAAGCTGTCAGTAATTTTGTGATAGAAGCAATTCGTGTGCTTGCATCGTCAGCATTTTGCGCGTATAAAATTTTACCACTTGAGGCGTCAATAGCAATTGCTGATTTTGCGGCAACTGTAAAGTTATTTGTTGTAGTAGTATCAGCACTGACAGCAAAGCCCGAAAGGACTGATAAACTCATCAGTAAAGTACAAAAAATAATTGCAATTTTTTTCATGATTTGATTATAACATAGTGACTTAAGAGATACAAATAGCCCTCAAATAATGTATCAGCACTTTTTAAACCCACAAGTAAAAAGCTAGAAAAACTCTAGCAAATTTTTGTCAGAAAAAAGGTAATCTCAATTATCTAGAATATGCATTTTATTTTGTAGGCAATTTGGTTATTCCTAAAAATTGAAGGAGACACCTAACCACAGGGGCATATTTTACCTATTTTGTGATAAAATTAAACTAGGACAAACTCGCGTGGATCATCCACATTTTTAAAATGTTTATGAAAATTTATTATAAAAGGAGAAAAATTTGAATTGATTTTAAAACATGAGGAAATTGTTTTAGTTCTAAAAGAAAAAGTAATTTAGGACTAGGGGAAAAAATAAATATTAGTGTCTTAGAATTTTAAAAAAGGAATATCAAATTATGAGAGAAGTACCATTTTGTCCGATATTAATCTTTTTTGCGTTTTTTATACTAATTTATCTAGGGCTAATAATAGCGATAATCATGACGGCATTTGTCAATACTTTTCGTAAAAATGAAAACATAGATGAACTGTTTTTAGATAGATTTGAACGGCTGACTAAAGAATATTTTTATACTTTATTTAAAAAAGGATATAAACCTAAAAAAGGAGAGCTACCTGAATGGATTCGATGGATAAGTAAGCCCTAAGGGAAATGTTTGCTTAGTCCTTGATTTTAGAAAGACGAAAAGTATTAGTATGCTTAAAAATAAGAATGTTATTCCAAGTCTTAATTCTATTAAACGAATAATTTAGGAGTCAAAGGCAAGTGACCGATAATAGTTTATAATTTATTGGAAGAATCTATTTAAAACAAGAACTTTAGTTACTTTAATGTTATCCTTTTTCCCCACCCTGTACTTGAAAGTACACCTTATCTCCATTTAGAAAGGAGTTTATGAATAAAGACAGACTGTCTATTATCATAGAAATAATTTTTATTTTACTAATCATTGTTTATGCTATTCATCAGCTAGACTATTAAACATTCATGGAGGGATATATCATGAAAAAAGACGAAATCATCGAACTATCAGACGGACAAACTGCAACAATTATTACTGGAGATGAATCTAGCATTTTAAATAATAGTTATATTGTTAAACTTGAAAATGGAGAGGTTAGAGTGGTTGACAGAAAAACCTTGACTCTAGCGGCAACTAAATAACTCAAAATATAAGCTTAATCGCTTTTTAAAAAAGGATTGAAAGTAAAAAATAGATTGACAATCACTGTAAAAAATGATATTATATTAAACGGTACTTTTTACTTTGGACTCTCAGGAGAACTTGTATAAGTTGCTAAACTTCTTGTCAGAACTTGGCTTAAGCGACCATATACTGACTAAAAAATTGATAAAAGAAATTGAGTTCGATTTCCCATATTCTAGGAAAATAGACAAATGTTTCCAAGGAACTTCGTTCCTCTCCAACGTTTTCTAATTTTCTACGAATATAAACGGTCAATCTCACATCTTAAATCATCCAATAAAAAGAAAGGAATGCTTTTGTATTTCTCATCGCTTCGCAGAAATGTGGAAAAATATAAAAAGCAGACAGTAAAATGCCTACAATTAACCAATTGGTACGCAAACCACGTCGTGCTCAAGTGACTAAATCTAAATCACCAGCAATGAACGTTGGCTACAACAGCCGTAAAAAAGTACAAACTAAACTTGCAAGCCCACAAAAACGTGGAGTAGCAACTCGTGTTGGTACTATGACTCCTAAAAAACCTAACTCAGCGCTTCGTAAATTCGCGCGTGTACGTCTTTCAAACCTTATGGAAGTAACAGCGTACATCCCAGGTATCGGACACAACCTCCAAGAACACAGTGTTGTACTTCTTCGTGGTGGACGTGTAAAAGACCTTCCAGGGGTACGTTACCATATCGTTCGTGGTGCACTTGATACAGCAGGTGTCGCTGACCGTAAACAAAGCCGTTCTAAATACGGTGCTAAAAAACCAAAAGCTTAAGAAGGGAGATAAGTAAGAATGCGTAAAAATCGTGCCCCAAAACGTGAAGTTTTGGCAGATCCAATGTACAACTCAATCGTCGTAACTCGTCTTATCAACCGCGTAATGCTTGATGGTAAACGCGGTGTTGCGGCTCAAATCGTTTACGGTGCCTTCAAACAAATTGAAGAAGCTACTGGAAACAACCCACTCGAAGTCTTCGAAACTGCTATGGAAAACATCATGCCAGTTCTTGAAGTTCGCGCTCGTCGTGTCGGTGGTTCTAACTATCAAGTCCCAGTTGAAGTTCGTCCAGAACGTCGTACAACTCTTGGTCTTCGTTGGTTGGTAACAATCGCTCGTAACCGTGGTGAACACACTATGCAAGACCGTTTGGCTAAAGAAATCTTGGATGCAGCTAACAACACAGGTGCAGCAGTCAAAAAACGTGAAGATACTCACAAAATGGCTGAAGCTAACCGTGCGTTTGCTCACTTCCGCTGGTAAAATCGTAATTGCGTCATGGCTACTTCGTCGAAAGAACCCTCGTGTACTTCGGTACGCTTCGGAACCTTTGTCCTCGTATCCATTTAGCAATTCCAATTTTACAATCTAAAAAAGATTGCGAAAACATCGAATTGATGTAAAAACGAACATTACCGGGCTTGGGCTCCTCGCCTGCTCGGTTTTGTTTTAATTTTTTAACATAAATTTGATACAATAAAACTAATGAGAAATTCTCATGACTAAAATCAAATAGGAGAACAAAATGGCTCGCGAATTTTCACTTGCTAATACACGTAATATCGGTATCATGGCCCACGTCGATGCTGGTAAAACAACAACAACTGAACGTGTTCTTTACTACACTGGTAAAATCCATAAAATCGGTGAAACTCACGAAGGTGCATCACAAATGGACTGGATGGAGCAAGAACAAGAACGTGGTATCACTATCACATCTGCAGCAACAACTGCAGAATGGAAAGGTAATCGCGTAAACATCATCGACACACCAGGTCACGTGGACTTCACAATCGAAGTACAACGTTCACTCCGTGTTCTTGATGGTGCTGTTACCGTTCTTGATGCTCAATCAGGTGTTGAACCACAGACAGAAACTGTATGGCGTCAAGCGACTGAATACGGTGTTCCACGTATCGTTTTTGCTAACAAAATGGACAAAATCGGTGCTGATTTCTACTACTCACTTTCTACTTTGGGAGATCGTTTGGGTGCTAATGCTCATCCAATCCAAATTCCAATCGGTGCAGAAGATGACTTCATCGGTATCATTGACTTGGTAACTATGAAATCTGAAATCTATACTAATGACCTTGGTACAGATATTAAAGAAACTGTTGTAGGTTCAGACGAATTTAACGCTGAATTGGCATCTTTGGATTTCAATGCAGAAGAATACACAGAACTTGCAAACGAATGGCGTGAAAAACTCATCGAAGCAATTGCTGATTTCGATGAAGATATCATGGAAAAATATTTTGCTGGTGAAGAAATTCCTGAAGCAGAACTCAAAGCAGCTATCCGTAAAGCAACAATCAATGTTGACTTCTACCCAATGCTTGCTGGTTCTGCCTTCAAGAACAAAGGTGTTCAAATGATGCTTGATGCGGTTATCGACTACCTTCCAAGCCCACTTGATATCCCTGCCATCAAAGGTGTTAACCCTGATACAGACGAAGAAGACGAACGCCCAGCTTCAGATGAAGAACCATTTGCAGCTCTTGCTTTCAAAATCATGACTGACCCATTCGTTGGACGTCTTTCATTCTTCCGCGTTTACTCAGGTACACTTGATGCTGGTTCATACGTTTTGAATACTTCAAAAGGTAAACGTGAACGTATCGGACGTATCCTTCAAATGCACGCTAACACTCGTAAAGAAATCCAAACAGTTTACGCTGGGGATATCGCTGCTGCTGTTGGTTTGAAAAATACAACAACTGGTGACTCATTGACAGATGAAAAAGCTAAAATCATCCTTGAATCAATTGAAGTTCCAGAACCAGTTATCCAATTGATGGTTGAACCTAAAACTAAAGCTGACCAAGATAAGATGGGTGTTGCCCTCCAAAAATTGGCTGAAGAAGATCCAACTTTCCGTGTTGAAACAAACCCAGAAACTGGTGAAACAGTTATCTCTGGTATGGGTGAACTTCACTTGGACGTTCTTGTTGACCGTATGAAACGTGAATTCAAAGTTGAAGCAAACGTTGGTGCGCCTCAAGTTGCTTACCGTGAAACATTCCGCGCTGGAACTTCAGCACGTGGATTCTTCAAACGTCAATCAGGTGGTAAAGGTCAATACGGTGACGTATGGATTGAATTCACACCTAATGAAGAAGGTGCTGGATTTGAATTTGAAAATGCTATCGTCGGTGGTGTCGTTCCTCGTGAATTCGTACCAGCCGTTGAAAAAGGTTTGGTAGAAACTATGGCTAACGGTGTCCTTGCTGGATACCCAATGGTTGACATTAAAGCTAAACTTTATGATGGTTCATACCATGATGTCGATTCATCAGAAACTGCCTTCAAGGTTGCCGCTTCTCTTGCAATGAAAGAAGCTGCTAAAACTGCGAAACCAGCAATTCTTGAACCAATGATGAAAGTTACAATCACTGTTCCTGAAGAAAACCTTGGAGATATCATGGGTCACGTGACTGCTCGTCGTGGTCAAGTTAACTCAATGGAAGCTCACGGTAAATCACAAATCGTTAATGCTTTCGTTCCACTTGCTGAAATGTTCGGTTACGCAACTACTCTCCGTTCATCTACACAAGGACGTGGTACTTTCATGATGGTATTTGACCACTATTCAGACGTACCTAAATCAGTACAAGAAGAAATTATTGCAAAAAACGGCCGTAACGCTGACTAAGCTTTAATTTTTAAAATATGAAATAACCTGTCAGTAATGGTAGATTATTTTTTTACTGACAAGATTTTCTTTGGTTTAGTTTCACTTTATCTTGGCTTAATGAACTATTAAATCAAGGAAGTTATAATGTATTTATTCCAAAAAAATTTTTTCATAACTTTACTCCTAAAAGTGAGAAAGCGGTATCTAAGTGATACTGCTTTTTTTATTTCTATCATTGAATTATTACTTAAAACACAGGATTGTTAAAATTTTGACAATCTATTAATGATAGTGTAGACTCTAAATTAGATACTTTGGAAAGTCTTTAGTACCAACTTATAACAGCTTTGCTGTCATTTTATGGAGAAAATTTTATGGATATGAATCAAGTTTCACAAGTTATTTTAACCAATCTAGTATTAATCATCGCGTTGGCAATTATTGTTAGTGTGATTTGGGCTCTTATTAAATATTCTATCGTTGACATTGTTTGTGAGTACGATTTAGAGCATCCAATTATTACATTTTTTATCATTTGGATCATTCCATTCGGTTTTTGGATTGAGATGTTTAGAAATACTTGGGTGGATAATACAAAACGATTAGTTGTTTCAAATGCTTACAAAGGAAATGAATAATGAAAGAACACAAAAAAGGAATAAAATTACCGCTTTATGCTGCTATTTTGGGACTTGTTGTGTTGGCGCTTATTATTATTGTTGTGGTTTTTCATAATTTATCCTCTGATAGAAGTCCAAAAATGACAGGGAGTTCCTCAAAAAAGCTTGTGTCTATTGATGATCAAATTGGAAAATGGGCAGAAACTTATACTGCTGGAAATACAACATGGAGTACAAATATTGTCATCAAAAAAGATGGAACATATGTTCGGCATGATACCGCAGGTGAAGATAATCTTTTGGTGAATCAAGGATTGGAACTGGCAGAAACATCGGGAAAAATTACAAAAGGTAAAGTTGAAGTAAGTAGCAAACCTTTTGCTAATGTAAAGTATGTTTATGAAATTCCAAATAACGGAGTTTCTAATGAAAGTTCCGCCACTGATAAAAGTACAGCTGTGAAACCTGTAGTTTATTTTAAACTTACGAACGCATCAGTATCAACGAATCAAGGTGATGGAAGAGTGAAAGTCGAAGAAAATCATGATGTGACATATCTTTTTGGGATAGAGGGGACCTATGAATACTCATATAGTATTGCTCGGGGAAGCACAAATGAACGAGCTTTAGTGAGTAATTCGGGTGAGATGGTCTTTAACCGGTATAAGCTTTCGCAAAATTTTGATATGCCTGTAAAAGAGTTAGTCATGCCTGATTGTAGGGATTTAACGGAGAGTGAAACGGCGGATAAAATTCAAAATGTATTACCTTATCACAGAAACTTTTTATTCTATGACCAAGAGGGAAAGCAATCGAATGCAGAAACTGCAGGAGATTTACCGCTGGATTACGTTTATAATTTAACCACACAAAAGCGAGTGAATGCGGGAGAAAGTTTTTTGAGTACAGATGTCTTGGCTATTTATACAGCTAAAAAACCACTTGTGAAAATGAATCTGTCAGAAATTGCGCAAGGAAATTATGAAAGTATTCAAGGAACTTGGTTAAATGAGTCTGGAAATACAATTATCGTCAGTGGAAATACGATGTCTATTTCGGATTTCACTGCTACAAAAAATGCTATGTCAGCAAAAGTTGACGGTCTCAGTATTGATATTCCTAGTTTGAATAATTCGGCAACTGGTGCGCCCAAAAAGACATCAGGTCAAAGCACAGATGATAAAGCAAAAGATTTTAATCCATTTGCTGGGCAAGCAGAGTATGATAAAAATTTGAAGGTGAGTGAATCGGTTCAAACAGCAGGAGTGTTGGAGTTTGGGACTACTTTAGTCAGTTCGGGAATTTACTTTGGGTTTGCTCCAGAAAATGTGAGTGTAATTTCTGGAGGGGCAGATGTCACAGATGATACTAAAGCTAGGATTTTTGTCAATGGTGGACAAAACGGAGTGGTCTTTAGTAAGCCTTATTATTTACAAGGGGAGTAAAAATGAGAGAAGATAAAAAAGGCATAAATGTACCACTTTATGCCTCTATATTAGGATTTATTGCGTTAGCCTTTATTATTGTTTTAGTGATTGTTCATAGTTTGTCAGCTGTTGGAAGAACAAATGCTTCGAAAGTAACAAAAAAGTCTACGCAGCATTCAATTTCGTCTACCAGACGATCGAGTCAAAAAGCGAATCCTTCTTCAGTAGCACCAACAGCTGATTTTTCAAAATGGGCTAAAAGTTATAATTTTTATTATTTAAAATCGGGCGATGCCCAATCAAGTTTGACTATTAGTCAGGATGGAAAAGTGATACAGTCACAAAATTCTTCTGACAAGCGTGTTTTTACAGGAAAAGCAAGTATTTCTTCGGATAATAAAGAGGTACTGAGTTATGTGATTAATGGTCAGTCTACGTTTAAAATGCCAAAGCAGAAAACGATAAAAGCTGATGTTAAAATTCAGGTGACATGGGATAGTGATGGAAGCATCCAGGATTATTATGGTTATCAAACCTACACAGGTCAATATGCACTGACAGACGGAATTGCGCGTGCTTCTGGGGTGGATGAAGTATGGGTAAGCGACGTGGACAGTGGAATGAATTTATCAGAGATTATCTTAGGAAATTACGAAAGTATCCAAGGGACTTGGGAGAATACTAAGGGAGACATACTACTGGTGGCTGACAATGGAAGATGCTCGGTTTCTGCATGGAAATGGTCAGGAAATTTAAGGATTGGTGGCACAGTACCAGAGGGAATTTACGACCATATTGCTTGGGCTTCTGGTAGTCCAGCTCCTATGCCAGATGGAATTGCATTTATGTTCGCTCCTGCAGGTGTATCGCCAACTAATGTTGGTGGTCCAGATTTAACTGATAGTTCAAAGGATAGGATTGTTGTCTGTAATAATGGAGGACAAACTGTTTTTGGTGAGCCAGGTAGTGCCTATTACAAAGTAAAATAAGTATTAATCAGTAACTTTTAGTTTCATTTTATCTTGACTTAATGAAAGATTAAGTGTGAGTGACTATAATGAACTTATTCCAAAAAAGTTTTTTTCATAAATTTACTCCTAAAACTGAACAAGTGGTATCTAAATGATACTGCTTGTTTATTTATTGAAGTCAAAAAAATACTAATAGAGGCTCATTTATGAATCTGGAAGCTGTCAGTAAATTGTTTCATGTGAAACTTGAATGTTCGGAAATACCATGCTATAATAAGCTTATCAAATAGGAGATGAGATAATAAATGAAAAGAAACGAACGTTTAGTTGATTTTACAAATTTTTTAATTAATCATCCCAATCAAATGCTAAATTTAAATGAACTGAGTAAACATTATGAGGTAGCCAAATCCTCTATTTCAGAAGATTTAGTATTTATCAAACGTGTTTTTGAAAACCAAGGAGTAGGTCTGGTTGAAACATTTCCAGGTAGCCTTGGAGGAGTTCGGTTTACACCTTACATTACTGACGAACGTTCGTTGGAAATGAGTCAGGAAATTGCTGAACTTTTACGTGAAGAAAATCGAATTTTACCCGGAGGATATATTTATCTGTCAGATATTTTAGGTACTCCATCAAATCTTCGTAAAATCGGTCAAATTATTGCTCATGAGTATCATGAAAAGCAAGTTGATGTTGTTATGACCATTGCAACAAAAGGAATTCCAATTGCTCAGTCAGTTGCTGAGATTTTAGATGTTCCCTTCGTAATTGTTCGTCGTGACCCTAAAGTGACCGAAGGAGCAACGCTCAATGTAAATTATATGTCGGGTTCAAGTTCTCGTGTTGAAAATATGACCTTATCCAAACGGAGCCTTTCAATCGGTCAAAATGTTTTGATCGTTGACGACTTCATGAAAGGTGCAGGAACAATCAATGGAATGAGAAGTCTTGTTCATGAATTTGATTGTTTACTTGCCGGTGTTGCCGTTTTTCTTGAAGGACCATTTAAAGGTGAACGATTGATTGATGATTATAAATCAATCTTGAAAGTTGACCGAATTGATATTGCCAATCGTTCAATTGATGTTCAATTGGGAAATATATTTAATGACAAATAAAAAAGTTACTGACAGACATTCTGTCAGTAACTTTTTTGCTTATTTACTTAAAAGAAAGAAATTTTATTGAGTGGCCAAACTCGTAATTTGGCTTCACCAATAATCGCTGAACGTTTGAAACTTCCAACTGCTCGGCTATCTTGAGAGACAACACGATTATCTCCCATTAAGAAGTATTGTCCGTCAGGGACTTTGACTGTAAAGGTTGGATTACCAGTACTATCAGTTGTAAAAGCTTTGGTGCTCTGAGCTAAGCTTACAAATAAACTACGATTTTGATCAGTTAATGCTTTTGTCAAAGGATAGTTCCCGTAAGTTTTTTCCAATTGACCATCAGCCAATTGTTTTTGATAGTCTTTGAGATAGTTTTCTGGATAAACCTTATTATTGATAGTAAGTTGGTCATGGTCGAATTTTATAGTGTCCCCAGGCATCCCAACGACACGTTTGACAATATCTTTGGTTGAACCATCAGCCGCGTTTTCTTTAGCAACTACAATATCAAAACGATTAATTTTTGTCGTTCTAACAATTACAAGTCTTTCTTTATCGGCTAAAGTAGGGTCCATTGAATGGCCATCAACGACAACTAGTGACCAAATAAAGACGCGCGAGAGAAGGACAGCGGCGATTATAAAGATAAATAATCCCCATTCTTTTAAAAATTTCATCATATTATTATTTTCTATAATTGAGCGATTTTCATCGCTTTTTGTGTATTGGCAAAATGTAATTTAGCTAAGTGATTCAGAGCATCAATCCCTTGACTCTTAATGATTTGAGCAGCTACTTTGTCAGACAAATTTTCTGCGCCACTGGGTAAAGTAAAGCTAGATTCTTTTGATAACTTTTTGAGATTTTCCAAAAACTTATAACGAGAAATAATTGAACTAACTGCAACAGCTAAAAATTGATCTTCAGCTTTTGTCAGTAAAGTTACGTTTGTCAGTGGGTGATTTTTTTCTGCGCTAACATATTTTTTATAATTTGCTTCGGTTGTGAAAGCATCGATAACAATACTTTCAGGCTGGCTACCGAGTTGCTTTTCAAGGAGATAAATTGCTTGATTATGTAAGGCAACCTTGATGCTGACAGCATTATAGCCCGAAGCAATCACCTCGTTATACTTCTCAGGCTCAACAACCAAGGCAACATGAGGAATCTCCTCTATCAATTTGGGGGCAATCTGACAAATTTTTTCGTCAGTTAATTTTTTAGAATCAGCGACACCCATTTCTTTTAAAAATTTCAAATGATTATCACTGACAAAACTTGCAGTAACCATTAAGCCACCAAAATATGAACCATTTCCTACCTCGTCAGTCCCAATAAGATTAGTTTGCTTTTTAGGAACAACTTGAGCAACATGTCCAAATTCACTAGCAATTTTTTCAGCATCACTTCCTTGAAAGACTACTTTTCCAGATGTATAAACAGAAATAGAAGTTTTCCCAACTTTAGCAAAAAAGCGAATATAAGGATTTTTAGAAGTCTGCTCGTAAGATTTATATTTTTCAGAGAGTTGCTGACAGGCATTAGAGCTTAATTTTAGGACAATATTCATAAGATTATTCTACCATAAATAAGAGGTTCGCGAATAAGAATCCAACTATTTGTTTAAAATATTTCTTATTAAAACCTATTATACCAAACCTCTAATAAAATAAATAAAAAAATCTCCATATTTTAAAATATAGAGAAATTTAAAAGTTAATCTGTTTTTTCACTTAAGCTTCCATCTTGCATTAAGTAAACTTTATCGCAAAAATCCACCAAACGTAAATCATGAGTGACCATGATTGTTGCTTTATTTTTTTCTTTCGCTTCTTTTGCCAATATTTTAACGACTTCGTAAGCTTTTTCAGTATCTAAACTTGCAGTCGGCTCATCTGCCAAGATAATGGAGGGGTCATTGTAAAGCGCGCGCACAATTGCAACTCTTTGACGCTCTCCACCAGAAAGCTCATCAGGATATTTATCAATTAATTTGTCTAAACCTAGGCGACTAAGCAAGTCTAGACCAGATTTATTATTTTTTCCTTTAGTGACTTTATCGACCAGTTCGAGCTGTTTTTTGACAGTAAGAAATGGAACAAGATTAGAGGCTTGCAAAATAAAACCAATTTCCTCAAAACGAACTTTAGCGCGTGCTTTTTCTTTCTTTTCGCTTAAAGTCTGACCGTTAATCCAAATTTCTCCAGAAGAAGGACTTTGCAATCCACCGGCAATAGTAAGAAGAGTGCTCTTGCCAGAGCCGGAAGGACCGATGATTGCAACAAATTCTCCCTTATCTACTGAAAAATTGGTTTCTTTCAATGCTTCAATTGTTTCGTCGCCATCTTTAAAATTCTTTTTGACATTTTTTAACTCAATTGCTTTCATTCTATTTCCTCCTACCTACCCGATTGCTTTTAAGGGATCAATCTTGACAATTGTCCTTACAGAGAACAAAGCGCCAATAATTGCGACTAAAACCATTAAGAGGGCGATGACGCCAAAGAAAAGAAGGTTTGTTTGAAAAGGGACCCCCTCAGGTAAAATCAAAGCAGAAGCAATCGTTGCTAATAAACCTATAGTCACTCCACTAACAGCTAAAATAAAAGTCTGGGCAATGACTGAATTGGCAATAAAACGGCTAGAAATTCCTTGAGCTTTCATTACTCCGAAAATTGCTATCTTTTGCATGGTCAAAACATAAATAAAGATTCCAATGACTACTGCAGCAATCACGACTAAAAAGCCAATCATGAAACCAAAAGTCAAAACTTGAGCACTATAACCTGGGAGCTTATCTATAAATTTACTGATGGATAATTTTTGAAGACCTTTAGGTTGCTGACTCACTTTCCCACGTGTAACAATAGCGTTATAAGTAGTTTTAGGTTGAAAACTAGAATTGGCACCGTAACGGACAATTTGGAAAGTCTCCATAGAAGTATAAAGCACAGGAGAAATATTAAACTTAGCGTTATCTGTAAAACCTACAATCAGCAAAGGTTCATTGTTGGTTGCCAGCTTTACTTTATCTCCTATTTTATAATGATATTGTTTTTTCAAGCTAATATCAGCGACCACCTCGCCACTGCTTTTAAAGGATTTTCCTTCGATAACTTTTGGATTTAAAAACTCCTTTGAATTTATACCAAAAAAGCTAACGTTTTGCTTCTTATTTTCGTCAGTAGCATCATAAATGATACCAGAAGTTTGGGCGAGGACCGCTTTTTCTTTAGCGGTAAGTTCATTGGCAAGTTCAGATTCAATCATTGACATGTTGAGAGAATCATTTGCTTTCTCAGATAAAAAAATATCGGAGGCATTCCATTTATCAACAGCCATTCGATTTTCTTGAGCAAGCCCGTAGGCCAAGCCCGATAGGAAAAAAACAAGATAGGCAATTAAAAATATAACCCCAATCACAAGGGCATACCTCAATTTTGAATGTCTGATTTCATTAATTGCTAAAAACATACTATCCACCTCTTTTCTAAAATAAATATACACTTTTTCTAAATCAACTGAATAAAAAATTAAAAAAGCTCTATTTAATATTGTATTTTATAAATCTATCTATTAAAAAAAGTTTATCACACTTCAAATAAAACTACTATTAGATTGCTTAAGCCTTCTAGTATCAATGGAATAAATATTCAACAGCGAAATTTTAATAACAAAAAAATTAAGAGCTCTAAAAGCAATTAAGATATAAAGCGTTAGAAGCAAAAAAGCCTTGACAAAGCGAGGCGGAATATGATATGATGATAAACGGTATTGTTTACCCCATTTTTGTGGCCCCGGAAACCCAAAAATACTTTGCAGGACTCTTACACCTGCTGTAAACAAATTCTAGTAAAAGGAAAATAACCAAAATGATGAAAACTACATTCATGGCTAACGCGCAAAACGTTGACCGTAAATGGTACGTCGTCGATGCAACTGATGTTCCTCTTGGACGTCTTTCTGCAGTTGTCGCAAGCGTACTCCGCGGAAAAAACAAACCAACATACACACCACATACTGATACAGGAGATTTCGTAATCGTTGTTAACGCTGAAAAAATCAAATTGACTGGTAAAAAAGCAACTGATAAAGTATATTACTCACACTCACTTCACCCAGGTGGATTGAAATCAGTTACTGCTGGTGAACTCCGTGAAAAGAATGCTGTATGTTTGATTGAAAAATCAGTAAAAGGTATGCTTCCACACAACACACTTGGACGTGCTCAAGGCATGAAACTTAAAGTGTTTGTTGGCGCAGATCACACACATACAGCTCAAAAACCTGAAGTCCTTGACATCACAGGTTTGATCTAATCAGGAAGGAACGAACATAATGGCACAAGTACAATATGCCGGCACAGGCCGTCGTAAAAATGCAGTAGCACGCGTACGTCTCGTACCTGGTACTGGTAAAATCACAGTTAACGGACGCGAAGTAGAAAGCTACATCCCACACGCAGACATGCGTCTTGTTATCAACCAACCATTTGCAGCTACACAAACAGAAGGTAGCTATGACACTCTCGTAAACGTAAATGGTGGTGGTGTATCTGGTCAAGCAGGAGCTATCCGTCACGGTATCGCTCGTGCATTGCTCCAAGTAGACCCAGACTTCCGTAGTGCTTTGAAACGCGCTGGACTTCTTACACGTGACGCCCGTATGGTTGAACGTAAAAAACCAGGTCTCAAAAAAGCCCGCAAAGCATCACAATTCTCAAAACGTTAATATTATTCATATATCAATGTTTAAAACACTCTCAAATTGGGAGTGTTTTTTATTATTTAATTTAAACTATAATGTAGAGAAATTACTATATTTCCTATTTCATTAAAAAAACACTAACCAAAGAAGCGCGTAATATCAGGGTTTAAGAGACAATAAGAAAAAAAGATTGAAAAAGTGACATTAAATTCTTGACAGGGAGAGATAGGTTTGATAGAATATAATAGTTGTCGCGAGAGACGAGCGTTGAAGCGCGACAAGCTAGACCATTGAAAACTGAATAAAGAAGAATGACTCATGTGATGTAGCAATACATCAAAAATCTGTCAATCAATAATGAAAGACAAGCCAGTCACTTCGGTGACTTAAATACTTTATTTGAGAGTTTGATCCTGGCTCAGGACGAACGCTGGCGGCGTGCCTAATACATGCAAGTTGAGCGATGAAGATTGGTGCTTGCACCAATTTGAAGAGCAGCGAACGGGTGAGTAACGCGTGGGGAATCTGCCTTTGAGCGGGGGACAACATTTGGAAACGAATGCTAATACCGCATAACAACTTTAAACATAAGTTTTAAGTTTGAAAGATGCAATTGCATCACTCAAAGATGATCCCGCGTTGTATTAGCTAGTTGGTGAGGTAAAGGCTCACCAAGGCGATGATACATAGCCGACCTGAGAGGGTGATCGGCCACA
>ENA-OQNI01001142-OQNI01001142.1-human-gut-metagenome-genome-assembly--contig:-NODE-1142-length-18854-cov-3.469109_pt1 | contig 18854 bp, 22 predicted proteins | sample MGYA00242627_ERZ504876 | MGnify/ENA primary metagenome ERZ504876 (study PRJEB26092, sample SAMD00036386) | human gut metagenome | host: Homo sapiens | study: EMG produced TPA metagenomics assembly of... | reverse complement strand
TCTTATGTGATCGGAAGAGCATATCAGAACGGTGGGTTTTAAATGAAGGTATGTAAAAAGGAGGGAGCTTATGTCGAATATTACTGTCTGGACCAAACAGCATGAAAATGTGTTAAAAGAGTTGGAGACGACCGGTCGTTATATTGCGAAGCGGGAGTATATCAGGATGGATTTGAAAGAACAGGCTCCGGTCGTGCTGGAAGCTTATGACTGGCTGGTAAAGCACGGACCGGACAGAGCGAATAAACCGGCAGACGTGGAGTATCCGGTATGGGTGTCATTTACCAACGAAGGAACAATGATGAACAGTGAAAATACAGTAATTTTAGAGTTGTCACTGGATCCTGCAATCATTACATCAGTTAATATCGCAAAGTGGGGACATATTTTAAATTACGGATATATTCCGAAAGACGAAAATGACTTAAGACGCCACAGACAACTTCTGGATGATTATGGAATCAGTGATGTAAAAGCAGTTATTTCCCAGTTCTATCCACAGATTAAGCGGGAGATACAAAATAGCTGGGAGCGGCTGTTTGATGATACAATCCTTATGGGAAGCGATGCGAAATATGGAAATGTATGGGAGTTGAGAAGAGAATGGCTGACAGATGTAATACGATAAGACTGTATTCTTTTCAGACTGATGTTGTATATCAGGTATTGAAACGGGACGGCGTATGTTATTCAAAAGAAGAGTATGTACGAAAAAAATATAAGGAGTCTGCGAAGGTATTTATAAATGCATATGGCTGGTTTGTAAAGGAGGCGCAGCATATAGTTCCAAAACCAGAAGGAGCCGAGTATCCATACTGGGCATTCACAGATCTTTATAATGTGGATCAGACAGGAGATGGACATGTGCTGACGTTAGACGTGCCAATAGGAGAAGCAATCTTGTTTGACATGTTCGACTGGACGAAGATTATGCAGATGCATTATATCGGTGAAAATGAATCAGAAGAATCTGCATTTTCCGAAGAATTGAAGAACATGGGAATGAGTGAATTTCAGATTATGACCAGTAATTTTTATCCGGAGCAGAAAGCGAGAATTCAGGAAAGCTGGAAACGTCTGTTTGGTCATCAGCAAGCAATCGAGGCGGGGGATAACAGTGGTGTTCACAGTGTGCAGGCAGGACTGTGGTGCATCAAAGATGAGTGGATTGTAAAAGAATAATCATTGTGAGCTTTCCAAAAATATACTATAATTACAAAAAAATCGCATAATTTGACAATTTGTGACATATCATCTATTTTATGTAAGCAATTACTTGATGGATAAGTATAACAAAGATATTATAGCAATAAATGATGTTGGGGCGGATCCCAAGGTCTTTCATCCACTTATGAGCAAGCTCATGTGGATGAAAGACCTTTTGCCCCTGGCATCTTTTAAATAAAGGTATGTAAAAAGGAGGGAGCGTATGTCGAATATTACTGTCTGGACCAAACAGCATGAAAATGTGTTAAAAGAGTTGGAGACGTCTGGTCGTTACATTGCGAAACAGGAGTATATCAGGATGGATTTGAAAGAACAGGCTCCGGTCGTGCTGGAAGCTTATGACTGGCTGGTAAAGCACGGACCGGACAGAGCGAATAAACCGGCAGACGTGGAGTATCTGGTATGGGTGTGCGATCCGACTTTTACATCGGGCAGACGCTCAAGTGGCTCTGGGGCATGCAAAATCGGTGCGGCTGGCGCTCCAGGTAACTGGACAGGAATGCTATGGCAGGAGTGGTACTTTTTTCGACGCTTCCCAGGAGGGAGGCGTTGCTGAGAGTATCCGGACAGAAGTGCTTAATTTAAGCAAAGCACCGGGAGATTTCTGGGTGCTTTAGATGGCAGAGGACGGATATACCGTTGAAAAGTTCGTTTACCGGGAAGGTGATTACACCGTCTGGTACACATTAGAGCCAAAATCATATACGGTCTACTATGAAGACTATATGGCTGGCAAAGAAGAATAAGACAGATGAGTAGAATAACATGTTAATTGTATTAGAAAGTATTTTATGGGTGATCCGGTTTTTTTTCGGAGCCTGTATCTTTAGTTTTTTGAATGTGGTGATTGACCGCTTGCCAAGAGCAGAAAGTGTGGTAAACGGAAGAAGTCATTGTACGAATTGTGGCAGAGTATTACATGCGTGGGAACTGATCCCGTGTGTCAGCTACATATTCCTGCGCGGACGATGTGCAGGTTGTAAAAGCCGCATTCCGGGAAGAGATTTCTTCGTGGAAGTGATTGGCGGCGCAGCATTTATCGGCTGTGGAATTCGTTATGGCTGTGGCAGTCTTGGATTGTTATCAATGCGTGGTACAGTCATGTTGATTTATTTTGGAATACTACTTGTGGTAGCCCTTATTGATTGGGATACCCAGATTATTTATGATAGATTTCATATTTTTATATTGATATTAGCAATTGCAAATATATGGCTTGTTCCGGAGCACGGGCTTATAGACAGGTTGATCGGAGCGCTGATCATCTCTGTTCCGATGCTGCTTCTGGCACTTGCAATCCCGGGAGCATTTGGCGGCGGAGATATCAAGTTAATGGCGGTCTCCGGAGCATTTCTTGGGACAGGACCGGTAGTGTGCGCCATGTTTTTCGGGCTGCTGACAGGAGGCGCTTACGGAGCATTTATGCTAAAGAGCAAGAAATTAGGAAAAAAAGATGTATTTGCATTCGGACCATTTCTTGCATTCGGACTGGCGCTGGCGGCATTATATGGAGATCAGATCGTTACATGGTATCTGCATTTTTTATAAAGAGAGTAACGAACAGTTACTAAAGAGATAAAAATCAGGTATAGATAAACAAGAAGCCGTATCTTCAGCGAGCGCGGGATGCATACACTGAATATGGATCTTTCCAGATTGATGCAACAGGGATATATTACAAGAGAAGAAGCAATGAAATTTACTAATAATAAAGCGGAGTTAACACAGTATATGTAAGTAAAACAAAAAACACGCTATTATGTACAGGACCGTCACAAGAGGTGATAGGTCCTTTTTTCATATAATAGGAAATTGCACATTCTTTGTTCTTCAAAAAAGAATTGAGATATTAGTAATGCTTCCGGCACCAACGCTCAAGTAGATTGATGAGCGAATAGAGAAGTGTTGCCATGAGACAGAGAAGAAGGATACTCATAAGAAGCCAATCCATCTTAAAGAGGTGAGAGGACATTCTGATACAATCAACGTTTCCTTATAAATCAGTGTTTTGCTGGACATATTGAGTCAACGATTGCTTGGAGATTTTCCAGGCGCGTCCCTCTTTAAAGGCTGGAAGTTTACCGGAACGTACAAGTTTGTAGGCTTGAGTATTTCCAATCTTAAGAGCCTTTGCTACATCAGCGACATTCAAAATATCATCATAGTTATCAAACATTAAGATAGCCTCCTTCATCATTGATTATTAATTCAAATCCCTGTGATTGAACAAGTTCTTGAATTTTTAAGAAAAATCCATGAAATTCATTGGAACTTAAAGATGGGACATTAGGTAGACCGCTGGTTGTGGAAAGTATGTAATGGCAATGTAAATAATCGGTATCATAATGGAGAGAGTAGCAAATCGGGTAATACGGACTGAATATTCGGGCAATACTATCAGCTAAATGAAAATAAGGATTGCTTACTCTTGCAGGTGAAATGCCAAATGATACAATAAAATGCCAGATATGTTGTTCATCTACATTTTGGGATTGTTGTCTAAAATCGTAAAATGTATCAATTAGTACATCGTATGACATAGGAAATGGATTGATACCATAACAGTAGATTGGTAGTTTAAGTGTTTTCTTTTTAGAGTCTTTAGTTGCATAAATGTAATTTATTGCACGCTCAATACATTCATGATTTTCGTAGTTCTCACTATTCGAAACTATTTTAAAAAGTAAAGTTTTCATATGTGTTAATCTCCTTTATAAGTTGATTTTTTTGCTTTTGTGAAAGATTTGAGAAAATAATTAAATTCGATATGCGACATCGTTCTTGGGTCAAAATAGCATTTGTGTATTCTGAGGATAAAGTAGATATCCCGGAAGATGTACAGCATCTTCTAATATATTCGGATACGCTGCAACCTAAAGCGTCAGCTTTCATTCGAATATCTTGACCGTCAGCTTCTGTTGTTCGTATTCGGAAAGTATTTGTTTTATTGCTTTTTCGTTTCATAATAGTAAATGCTCCTTTCAGTATGTGTGCTTTATTCATATGTATGAATGCTGTTTAATGCTAATTAAGAATAACAAGCAGCGAACATATATATAATAGTATGTATATATTATTGCTATAAGGTGAGTATTGAGAGAGACCTCCGTATCTGCATAGTAATATGAGTTCAAGAGTATATCTGGATTGTGAGTGTATATAACAGAGAAATCATATACATAGGAAACAGAGATTGAGGAATAACAGAGAATAAAGGGTGTTGGCACTATTCCGGCAGGTAACCAGTGCAGATTGTAAGGCAGAGAAGATGAACGGAAATGACTGATAAAGGTCATTTCTGAAAATCTTCTATTTTTTTGTCCTACAAAATTGCACGAGGTTACCTTGGTAACACTTAGATGTTAACTGGTGGTAAGAAATAACAAGTGATAACACAAGAGAATAATAAATAATTTATGAAAACAGGAGGACAAAAAATATGGCAAAAACAAAAAAATTCTACGGAGTAGCAGGAACGAATGGATATGGAGTTTATGATGACTGGGGAGAGGTAATGAGGGCAAAACCGCACATTAAAAAATTCAAGAACAAAGGATTTGATAATTATGAAGAAGCTGAAGAATATGCTTACGCCCAATTTATTTCCCTACAATATGGAGCGGACGCTTTCTATCAGATTGACGAAATAACAGAATTAAATGGATTTAATTGTAAGAAAGTGAAGAAATATCACAAAGCCAATAAAACAAAGAAAAATAAAGTGAAGAAAAATGAACCAAGAAAAACAGGGCATTCATTTTTTGAACGGAACAGACAAGAAGTAATACAGTCTCAGAAAAAGGTACAGATATGTGAGCCGGTAATGTCAACATCACAACCAATACAAACACCGATGGTGTCAGAACGAACACAATCAGTTTTAACACCAGTGCGACAAATGGTGAAGCCATTCACAATAGATGTGCCAAAACAAGAGAAACTTAAAATGGTAAAGACATTCACAATAGATGTACAAAAACCAACTGAATCTAAAATGGTGAAGCCATTTACAATTGGCATATAGTAGAAAACAGATAATAGACTAGAAAGATAAAGAAGAGTTGTCGCAGTGACAACTCTTCCTTGCTGTTAAATTAATTTGAAAAATTCAATAATTGCTTTTAGTTGTTCGGCTGAAAGGTGTCCGGACGCTTTTAATAATTCTTTTTGCAGTTCTGTCAGAGAAAAAGAAGATTCTTCTGTTGAAAAAAATTGGGATAATGTTATACCAAAAGCCTGACATATTTTTTCTAAAGAAGGGATAGAGGGGGTCATGTTTTTTCTGGACCAAGATGAAATTGTAGATTGGGTTAATCCGGATTTTTCGGCAAGTTGATATTCAGTCCACCCTTTCTGAGCTTGATAAAAGGCAATGCGTTCTAATACATTAAACATAAGTTCACCACCATTCTGTGATTATATCGTTAATAATATTCACAAAATCGTTGTAAATTAATATTTATTATCGTATAATTTTAACTATAAAACGAAGTAAAGGACGGAGTGAGAAAAATGGATAGAGACACAATAGTAATGCAGCTAAAGGACGTACCTAATAGTATGTTTTGGGTTATTAGTGGAAGAGAAATGGCGAAAGATTTGCAACCGCTAATGGCTGATGGAGAAGTGGTTCAATGGTTTTCAGAAGCTTTAGAGAAAAATGTGGGTCATTTTTTCGCGAATGGAAGAAGAGGACTGAGATGTTATACAGTTGTGACTAATAGAAAGTTCTATTATATAACAAGAGGGCGAAAAGATTTAAATTTGATTAAAGCCATTGATAAAACTGTTGTAATACCAGTTGAAGATATTGTAAGTATAGAAGTAACTAGTGAGAGGCTTTTTTTAGATTTTGCATATGATACTAAAATACGAGTAAATACGAGAACGGAAAATTTTGAGTATTATTTATACACTAATTTTGAAAAAAATACGCCACAGAGTTTAGCTGCAAAAATTCATTATGGAACGGTCAATTCAAGAACTGAAGTGAATAGTAACTATACACAGTACAAAAGAGAGAACATTCGAGAAAGTTCAAACTTTCAAGAAAACGGCAATGTGTGTTTATATTGTGGGCATATTAATGTGAATGGTGCTGGATTTTGTGGTAATTGCGGTAAAGAAATACTTAAAAAACAAGATCCAATAATAAAAACTGATAAGAATATATGTCCATTTTGTGGTAATGAAATTAGTAATGGGGCGAAATTTTGTCGTACTTGTGGAAAAGAAATTCCAGAGATAAAGGAAGAAAAGATAATTTGTAGTCAATGTGGCAATGAATTGAGTGAAGAAACCAAGTTCTGCCCGATTTGTGGAACACCAGTTCCAGAGAAGAAAGAAGAATTATCAGAAAAAGTAGTATGTAGTCAATGTGGATATGAATTGAATGAAGAAACCAAGTTTTGTCCAATCTGCGGGACGCCAGTTCCGGAGAAGAATGAAGAACCACAAGAAGAACTACCAGAAAAAGTAGTATGTAGTCAGTGTGGATATGAATTGAATGAAGAAACCAAGTTTTGTCCGATTTGTGGAACACCGGTTATTATTCAGGAGCAAGAGTATGAAAAACAGGAAGAAATACATTGCGTAAAATGTGGGGCAAAGATAGAAGAATCTATGGCATTTTGCCCGGAGTGTGGACAGGAGGTTAAATAATATGTTTTGTAATAAGTGTGGAAAAGAAATTAATAATACAGAAAAATTTTGCCCGTTTTGTGGAGCACCAACAGGCAATTCAAGTAATAGCTCGAACAATACAGTGGGGAATCAAAGACAATCAACTTATGTTCGAAAATCCAATATAAGTAAGAAAAAAATTATAATAGGAGTAGTTGTAGGTGTTTTAGTATTAATAGTATTAGGGTGGTTATTTGGTGATGATGATACTGATACTGGAATAACAAAAGGTAATAGCAGGGTTATAAATTATAATTTGACGGTTGTAAACCATACAGGAATAGATATATATGGTTTGTATGCATCTGAAGCTACTGTAGATAATTGGCAGGAAGATTTATTGGGCGATGATATTTTATATAATGGAGCTTCTGTAAACATTACATTTACAATGCCAGCGAATGATTTTGTTTGGGACTATGCAATAGAAGATTCGAATGGAAAGCTTTATGAGTATTATAATTTGAGCTTTGAGAATTGTGATTCAAATGGAGCTGTCTTAACATTTGATTCAGATGGCTATGCAACGCTGAATTAATAGAGGAAAATATGTATTGTAACAATTGTAAATATGATTGCCCAGAAGATGCGACGTACTGTCCATGTTGTGGGAAAAAATTGAAATATTTAGAAAGACCAAAAGAAAAAGTGAAATTCCGACATCAATTTCTTATTCCAATTTTAATATTGGTTGGCTGCTTTGAAATCGAGACGCTTAGTCATACAATTGATGCAGGGCTTTATTGTTCTTATTTAGGAGTTGGCTGGATAAACTTTTTTATATGTATTTTTATAACAGATTTTTTTGGAGCATGGTCTGAACGATTAATTTCTAATTTTTCGGGAAGTGAATATCTTAAAACATTTGGAATTAAAAAGGAATATTTTGAATATGTAGAAAAATTTTTTAGAAAAGTAATACCAGTGTTAGAAATTATATTTGCTGCTGTAGTTTTTGTAAGAATGTTTATCAACGGATTCTCTTTTCGTTTTATACAAGTTCGACCGATTGGAGATTTGATACGGACATTAGCATGGACACTTTTTTATAATATTATGGCACCAGCATTTGAGATGAAAACATTTATATTGATCATTGGTTGGTGCCGGATATTAAAAAATATTTCAAAAGTTACTAGACCGGTAACGAAAAAAGAGATGAGAGATGAAGATACTGAGAGTGATGAAAGCGTAGAACACTTTTTCAACAGGCTTCCAATCATTGCTTTAAATTAAATAGAAAGTATTGAAAAGATAATAAAGGAGTGAGACTATGTTTTGTGAGAAATGTGGAAGTGAATTACAGGACGATTGGAAAATATGTCCGAACTGTGGAGAACCTGTACCGGAAGAGAAAGAAGAAAATATTACAGAACAATCAAGAGAGGTTCCGACTGACAATAAAACAGAGAGTACAGAGCACTTTGGTGATAGCACAACACAATCAACATATGTTTCTGATAATAAGAAAAATAGCAAGGGAATTATTATTGGTGTAGTAGTAGCTTTGATTGTAATAGGTGTAGCAGTTTTCTTTCTATTTGGGAAAAAGGATAAAAAAGTAGATGCTCCGAAAGAAGATAAGAAAACAGAAACAGAAGTATCTGATTTTTCTAAGCAGGATTTTGAAGAGTTAGTGGGAAAAACAGTAGAAGATGTAAAAAAGACTGGATTAGTTGAAATGGATAATTCAGGGGAGTTTGAAGGACTGTCTGGAAGTATCACAGTAAGAGTAGAAGATGGACAAGTTAATTATATAGCAATTACAGGAGACAAAACAAAATCTCCTACATTTCATGGCGTATCATTAGGAATGACGGAGGAAGAGGCTAATTCAAAATTGGCAGACACATACTCTCAGGCAACAAATCAAACAGACAACATGAGAGTTTATAATTCAGATAAAAAGGCAACTGTGTACTTGGGATTTACAGACGGGAAAGTGGATAGCATAACATATCGACCTATGGAGGATACAGAAGTTCAAAATAATCAAGTACAAGAATATATTTTCCCAGATAGTGATAAAAAATATTTATCTGAAGATGAGGTAAGAAGTGTTGATGCAAGTCTGCTTTCACTTGGGCGAAATGAGATATTTGCAAGACATGGTTATATATTTAAGGACGATTCCATAAATCAATACTTTAAAGGCAAATCATGGTATCAAGGAACTGTTCCGGCTGACCAATTTGATATGGAGGCTGTTTTCAATGATTTCGAAAAGAAAAATGTTGAGTTGATTAAAAAGGTAGAAAATGAAGTTAACGGAACATCTTCCCAATCATTTATCGGAATAGAAGGTACTTATCAATGCGGAAGTGATGATGACTCTGGTGTTATTAGTGTTTCGATTAATGGTAACGATATTTACTTTACAATAGGAACACAGTCGAACCCAGGATTTTTAGGAGGAGTCGGAGGTGCAATAAAAGGAACGATAGAAAATAGTACTACGGCTACAATTGATTATGGAGATGGATTGATATTTAAAATGGTATGGAAAGATAAAGGAGTGTTTGTTATTACAAGGACTACATCATCAGGCTGGGATGAAATTGATGATATTACAGATAATGTAGAGTATGTAAACGCAGAATATTATGGAGTTTCATAAACAGTAAGTAGCAGACTTTTGTGTAATTTCAAAAATAGAGGAGGCAGCAGATTGCAAATATTATTATCGAGAGTCTGAATTTAATCAATAAAAGCACTTAGAAAAAAGAACAGGAGAAAAATTATGTTTTGCCCGAAATGTGGAACTGAGATACAGAATAATAGTAGATTTTGTACCAGATGCGGGTATAGATTGGATAATAGTAATTTTTCCAATTGTATCTCACATACCCAGAATAGGAAAGGTAATGTTACATCAAATTCTACGATAAGACTAATCATAATTATATCAGCTATAGGATTAGTACTCTTTTTGATTTGGCTGTTAGGAGATGTATCGCTAGAGAGTGCCAATGCAGAAGAAAATATTCGAAAATTAAAAACATTTACTAGTTTGGAAAAAGAAAATGATATTTATGTATTTAATTATAATGACCAATGGAGCATAAGATATTCTGATGAAAATGAAGCTGTTCGTTTCAATGATGCGAATGCAGGACAATGTGTGTGTTGGGCAACAGGGAGAAATGAAATTGGCAATGATGGTACATTTGGATACGATTTTAGTGATAATGCATTTAGATTGTACACACATTATGAAGGTAGTTCTGGAGAGGTAACTATTATAGAATATGATGTTGATAAGGATAAATTTTTGGTAATGGTTGATTTAGAATTGTACAATACATCAAAAGAATTTGATAAAGAACTTCGGGAATCTGGAATAATAAAAGTATTTCAATCAGATTTAAACGCATTTAAAAGTGATTTGAATAGTTATGGAATGTCAATTGATGATGTGAGTGAGATAAGTTATTCGGATTTTTAAATTGTGAAACTTCAAAATTTTAATTGTATATTATCATAGTGATACTGAATTCAGCGAGGCAGAATCCGTAAGGGTTCTGTCTTCTTTTATTGTAAATTTTGAAAGGAGAAGAGATATGGACAAGATTTTATTAGCGGCATTGGGTCTGGCTGCGACCATTATCAGAGAGGTTTGTGATCCAGAGGATTAAAAGAAAAGATTAAGAAAAAGATTTAAGAAAAAGCTAGAAGAATTTAAGGAGGATTTTATTATGGCAGCAAATGTAGAAAGTATGTTTTATGTAAGAGAGACACCATGGCACGGATTAGGAACAAAGGTACAGGAGGCACCGGATTCTAAAGAAGCACTGAGATTGGCGGGACTTGACTGGAAGGTTCTTCAGGAGCCTATCCGTACAGCTCAGGGAGAAGCAGTTCCGGGGTATAAGGCAAATGTAAGAGATGTTGACCGTAAAGTATTGGGCGTTGTAACTGACCGTTATAAGGTCATTCAGAATGAGGAAGCATTTGCATTTGTGGATTCATTGCTTGGAGAAGGAGTTAGATTTGAGACTGCCGGAAGTTTACAGGAAGGAAAAAGTGTATGGTTACTGGCACATCTGCCTCATGAGTACATTATGTCCTGGGAAAGAATCAGTCCGTATCTTGTGTTTTCCAATACACATGATGGCTCTGGAGCAGTTAAAGCTGCAATTACACCGATTCGTGTTGTTTGTAACAATACACTGAATCTGGCACTCAAAAGTGCGAAGCGTTCCTGGTCTATGATTCATACCGGAGATATTAAGGATAAGATGGAGGAAGCAAAGAATACATTATTTATGGCAAGAAACTATATGGATGAACTTGGCAAAGATTTTGAAAGTCTGAGGAAGATTACTTTGTCTGATAAGCGGGTCATGGAATACATTGAGATTTTACTTCCGCTGGAGGATGGGGCAACCCCACAGCAGATGCGGAACATGAAACGACTTCAGGAAGATATGAAGCGGAGATATTTTGATGCGCCGGATTTATTGGACGTTGGAAAGAATGCGTACAGATTTATCAATGCGGTCAGTGACTTTGCTACTCATGCAGACCCGCTCAGAAGAACCAAGAACTTTAAAGAAAACCTGTTCGTAAGGACGGTGGACGGAAATCCGATGATTGACCGTGCATACCAGTTAGTGAAAGCAGCGTAAAGGTGGAAGTTATGGAACGGGAAAATATAGAGAGAACATTTTGCTGGAAAATCTCAGCAGAGTTGAAAGGTTTCGAATATCGAATGAAACAAAAGGACAAGGACGAAATCTATGCATCGGCGTATCAGATTGATTGCACCATTCGGATTTACGAAAAGTTAATAGAATTGAGTGAAAGGCTGGAAATCGGACAGTTGCAGGAATGCATGAAGATTTGCAGTCTTTTGTCATTTTTGTATGAACAGTGGTTGAGGACTGATACTGGAGAACTGGAAGATGTCATTGAAAAAATATTAATGGAGAGCATTGCAAAGGCTGCTTAGAAGGAGAGGAAGATTATGAAGAGATTAGTTTCGACGGTTGGATTATCAAGAGAGGAATGGTTAGGCTGGCGGCGTATGGGAATCGGAGGTTCTGATGTTTCCGTGATAGCAGGAGTGAATCCGTATCGGTCCATCTATGAACTATGGGAGGATAAACTGGGACTGAGAAATCCTGAAGAGAGTGAAAATGAGTACATTCATTTTGGCAATGTTCTGGAACCTGTCGTAAAAGCAGAGTTCACAAGACGGACAGGATTAAAGATTCGAAATAAGCGAGTGATTTTACAGAGCGATCAGTACCCATTTATGCTGGCAGATTTGGACGGGACGATCAATGAGAATGGTGAAATGGTCATTTTTGAGGCAAAGACAGCCACAGAGTATAAGAAAGATGTATGGCAGAAAGGTGTTCCGGAAGAATACATGTACCAGATTCAGCATTACATGGCAGTAACAGAAGCAAAGAAAACTTACATTGCAGCGCTGGTCGGAGGGAACAGCTTTATTTACCATGAAGTTTATCGTGATGAAAGTATGATACAGGAAATCATAAAAATGGAAGAACGCTTCTGGAAAGAAAATGTACTGAAAGGAATTGAACCCGAAGCAGACGGCTCAAAGGCAACGACTGATTTCCTGAACCAGAAGTATAAGAAATCCAGTGGAAAAGAAATCGAACTGCCGAAGGAGACCATGGAATTGATTGCGTCATACGATGCCTTTTCTGAGCAGATTAAAAGACTGCAAAAGCAAAAAGAGAAAGTAGCAAATCAGATAAGGAGTTATATGAAGGATTGTGAGAAAGGGATTATCGGTGATAGAAGAATTACCTGGTCACCAGTAGAGACAATAAGCATTGACAAGAAACGGTTACAGGCAGAACAGAAGGATATTTATGATAAGTATACAACAATTAGCAGCAACCGCAGATTGAATGTAGCATAACAGGAGGACGAAATGAAGAATACAGAAATCAGGCTATTGAGAGCGGATGAAATTGAATGCCGGGTCGGTACAATCAATGAAAGAGGTTTATCTTTGTTACTCTATAAAGATGCGCGAGTCGACCAGAAAATATTAGACGAGGCATTCGGCATGTATGGCTGGGAACGAACGCATCAAAGTATTGAAGGGAATCTTTATTGTACAGTCAGAATCTGGGATTCGGAAAAATCTCAGTGGATAGAGAAGCAGGATGTGGGAACGACCAGTTATACAGAAAAAGAGAAAGGTCAGGCTTCTGATGCATTTAAACGGGCATGTGTTAATGTAGGGATTGGAAGGGAGCTTTATACAGCTCCCTTTATTTGGATCTCAAGCAGTAAAGTCAATATTCAGAAGCGTGATAACCGATATACTACCTCAGAACGGTTTCAGGTTCGAGAGATTTCTTATAATGAAATACGAGAAATCGCGGCTATTGTTATTGTAAATGACCGTGGTTTGGTTGTATATGAATATAAAGAAAAGCAGAACCTTTCTAAGAACCAGAATATCAATAGGATTAGTGACCTTCAGAAGAAAGAGTTGGAAAATGAATTGAAGAGAACAGGTGTAAACATTGAAAAAGTGTTAGGACGGTATGGACTGAAGAAACTGGACGACATGACACCGGATATTTATGAGCGGGCGATTCATGGACTTAAGAACAGCAAGAGTAAAAGCAGAAAAGCAGCATAGCGGGGAGGGGCATATCATGGAAGAAATATTGAGTTATGAGGATTTTAAAGAAGAATTGAAGCAGAGAGTACAGGAACAGGCGGACGGTTACAATGCAGTGGAACGCCGGATAGAAATGAATAATGGAGTGTATCAAGAAAAATTAATTTGTGAATCGAAGGAGGACAATCTGGTACCTGCTGTCCCATTGAAGACACTGTATTCAGTATATTTGCAAATTGGAATAGACGCTTTAGTAGAAATGGTTGTGAAGATATTTACTTATCGTTATCAGGTGGACAATGAAAGAGTAATTGATGTGTGGGAAAAAGCAAAGAATTATCTTTCTGTGGAGCTGTTAAATGCAGAATGGAATCAGGAGTGGTTAAAATCCGTTCCTCATATGCGTATGTTTAATTTTGCATTAGTTGTACGTGTAGGAATATGGGTAGAAGAAAATGACGGAAGAGCGACCTGTACAGTCACAAACAAAATTATGGAGAAGTGGGGTATCGGGGAGAAAGAATTATTTGACTCTGCATTAATAAATTTTCAGAAAGAAGAATTTGAGCTAAGACCGATTGGGGAAGTAATGAATGAACTGCAGCCGAATCTGTTGGAAGATGAGCAGGAAGATGATGATATCAGGATGTATATGCTAACAAATAAGCAGATGTGGAAAGGATCAGTGGGAATGATGCGCTTGGACCTGTTAGGAAAGTTAGCAGAAAAAGAGCAGTCAGATTTATATATTTTTCCTTCTTCCATACACGAATGCGTGCTGATACCGGTGAATGGTGTGGATATGACATTGGAAGAATTACAGAAAATGGTACAGGAAATCAATGAAAGTATTGTACCAGAGGAGGAACGGCTGGATAATGTTGTATATTATTATCGAAGAACGCCTGGTAAGATAGAAATTGCAGAAAATTTACAAAACTAAAGGTCGACAATGCAATGGATAAAAAAATTATGGGATATGCACGTGTCAGTTCCAAGGAACAGAATTTAGACCGACAGATGCTGCAACTGAAAGAATATGTAGAGGAAGAAAATATCATTGTAGATAAGGCAAGTGGCAAGAATTTGGAACGTCCTGGCTATCAGGCATTGAAAGGAGTGCTTGGATTACGGCAGGGTGACACACTGGTCATTACTTCATTAGACAGATTGAGTAGTAGTAAAACTGACATTAAAAAAGAACTTCAATGGTTCAAGGAGCACGGGATCCGTCTGATGATACTGGACTTGCCGACATCATTGATTGAGATACCGGAAGGACAGGAATGGATACGTGATATGATAGAAAATATTTTGATAGAAGTTCTGTCGAGTATTGCAGAACAGGAACGAAAGACTATTAAGAAAAGACAGAGGGAGGGAATCGAAGCAGCGAAGGCGAAAGGTAAGCATATGGGAAGACCAAAACTGAAAGCTCCAGATACATTTCCGGAGATTTATGAACAGTGGAAGCAGAACAACATTACAGCGAAGAAAGCAATAGAGCTACTGGACATTTCATCCAGTAGCTTTTATCGTATCGTGAAAAAATATGAGAACGATGACAGGCAGTGATGTGTCAAAAGCTCCTTATATTATAGGCAAATGTATCAGAAATGAAAAAGCACCTTTAGACACAGAGAGCCGGGTGGAGAAGGCAGAGTGTCTAAAGGTGTACCTTTGGAAAGAAACTTAAATGTCCTAGAGATAAAAAATAACAAAAAAACTATGCAATATATATGCTATAATTGACTAAAAATCAATATTTTTTTTAAAACAAGGGCACTTACAAAAAACAGGGGGGAAGCTCATGGAACGATATTGTTATTTGAAAGATGATTGTAGTTTGTCTGAAGGGAAAAAAGATAATGGATTATGGGAATTGAATTATCGAAGATTAGTTGAATCGGCATTAAAGAATAAAAAAAAACAAGATAAAGAAAAACAAGATGAAGCAAGACAAGTTGAAGAAATTATTTTTAATATGTTTAATGAAACACAAATACCCTATCAAGAAGTATATCAGTCAGATCTCAATCCGAAGTTCAGAACTTTATATAAAGAATTAGTGTATGGAGTATTGAAATCGACAGAGTGTGAATTGGATGTAGTGAATGAAGTGTATCTTATGGCTGTTCGAGCCAGAAAAGAAAAAGAAAAAGAACTATTATTTTTCAGTGAAGAAGATGACCTGAATGGAAAAATGAAAGATAATATAAAGAATATTAAAAGGGGTCCAGGAAAACAAAATATAATATTTCATATTGCGGAGGATTTAGGAACAGGTAAGAATCAAAAGATTGACGCGTTTGGTAGTGAAATAATCAGATTTTATTTATGGTCGAAAGACTTCAGAAATTTATTTGTTAAAACAAAAAAAGTATATGATAAATATTCGTATAATGAGATTTTGGGAGTTTTAGATAGTGGAGTTGATGAAAAAATTCTAACTCGGAAACCGGAAACCAGTATTATTCTTGAAAAAATATTAAGTTTAACAAGTGTTCAATGTATGAACAGTTTTATAGGAGATTTATTGAATGAGGTCAACGTGATAAATGTAAAAAAGGAGGAAGCAGAAGAATCAGAAAAAGAGAATACAATAAATATTGATAATGCAAAGAAGAAGGAAGCGGTAGAATTAGAAATTGAGAATACAATAAATATTGATAATGCAAAGAAGGAGGAGGCAGTAGAATTAGGAATTGAGAATACAATTATTGATATGGTAAAGAAATTATGGGAGATTCCAGGGGAATATAGCCGAACTTTGATGATACAATTGATTTATACGGAGTTAAAGGATTCTCGGAAGAGTCTTGGAAATAAAGAAAATGAACAACGAGCAATTGAGTTATATATAAAATTGTTAGAAGAGGTGAAAAAAGATTTTACTTTGTATTACAAACAACTGGTGAAGTCTATGTGGGAAGAGTATAGAAAAGAATATTCTGCAAAAGGAGTAGCTGAATTGTTAAAAGAAAAGAGGGAACAGCTTTTTGAATGTGATGCTGCATTAACATTATTAGCTTCAAATCGAGAAAAATGGCATGGGGATAAGACGAATGAATTAAAAAAGCGTATTGAAAAGAATGACAGCAAAAAAATAGAAGAGTTTTGGAATGTAGAAGATAAAAAATGGAAAATAACGCCATTTTATATTGAACAAAATTATGTATTTAAACCGACATTTAAATTTGCAGCAGATGAGAGGTTTTTAAATTTGATACAACGGGTGGTAATACAACAAAATATAAAAAGATATTCTAAATAAGATGAAAGAAAAAGCATTGGCATTGCGCCGATGCTTTTTTTAGGTGTAAAAAAATTTTTTAACAATTTTTGTGTACCCCCCAATAATCTTATTGGATTTGCTATGATGCGTACATGAGGTCGACCGATAAAAAGAAAGAGAGGAATATCGAAATGTTCAATCAAAATGGCTATCTACAAAATCAAAATGGCTATCTACAAAATCCATATGGTTTTACACCTTTTGTAACTAAGGATACCAATACAGAAGCAGTCAGAGTGTTTCAGGGAGATGAAATGGTTCAGCAACTGTCTCAACTAAATAATTCCATGGGAGCTTATATGCAACAAACGGAAAAACGTTTTCAGGATGCAGAGCGTAAAAAACGTAGGAAATGTACACAGAAGTATTTGAGTGTAGGAATGAACGGGGTAATAGTTCTCGTTGAAGCCTATGACGACGGAACGATGGAGTCAAAGAATTTTTTTACGAATGTTTCAGGAAGCTGGAATGTTTATCGAACAAAATTTGCATACACAGAGGAAATGTCACCACAATACGCAATCAAATTTGCAAGTGGATTATTCGTTATGGGGAATGCATATAAGAACACGGAAGCAGCGATATATAGAGATTTCATAAAATCTGGTGTGAAATTTGACCTAGGAAATAGTTTAGCCACAATAAAACGTGTTTTATATGAAACCTATGCGCCAGCAATCAAGAACTGTATTTGTGTTATAACTGTTCCAGAACTAGCGGGGTGGTATAACAAAAAATTTCTGTCTTCTAATAGCAATGGAATGGCTTGCCTGAAAGATTTTTTGGACATGCCAATCTTTGATAAAACATTTGTTCAATTGGATAATCGAAGAAATTGGCAGGGTGAATTTGTTGGATTGTTGAAAAATATTCAGGAAATAAATGCGAGAATAAGTTGTATTACGATTCTAACATCAGGGATTATGGCATCGATTTTCCGACAGCATGGAATGTTATGTGAGAATTTTATCAATTTTGTAATGCTTGATACAACGGTAGAAAAGCAGTTGCTTCAATTTTTCGCAGTATTTAATCGACAGTCACCAACAGTCATTTCATTAGATGGAACTGCAAAATGTATAGCTGCGATACTGGCAACAACAAATGATGAAGTCGTCATTACTGATGCGCTGTCTGGTGAGTCCGCATATGAAAAACAGAAAATAGATAAGAATCTGTATTTACTTCATAAGAAAATTATAGATGCAGGAAACGCTTATCAAATTAATCGAGATATAAACGCGACGATGGTTGTGATGAACAGACAGATATCTGTTTTAAGAGGAGCCATAAATATATTTGTGGATAAAGACTTTTGGCTTTCTGGAGAACAAACGATGGAATCAGTCACTTGGTTCATAGCAGCTTTTGTAAATTATGTAGAAGAAAATTACGATAATGTCGAATATACGATAGAAAGGAAGAAAGAAGAAGCATGTACGGTGTTACAGATAACGTGGATTTTAACCCAGATGTTTTTCGAGGAACAGGGCATAGATATAGAACAGGAGCTACAGATGTCTTGTGAAAACCCATTTAAATTTCTAGGAGAACGTTTGTGTGATATTGACGAACTGCTACGATTATTTGTTGAAGCGGTAAGAGAAGCGGTACCACACTACTACATTCGAGAAAAAGTGAGAAATGTCTGCTTTTATAAGGATAGCATTTACATAACAGATGAAAAAGTATGGATACCCACTAAGATATTACTGTTAGTATTATCTGCACATGGATTATATGACAGCAGAAAGCAGGTTTTGCTTGAACTAAAAAATCGTGGAAAGCTGTATACAGATAGCGAAGGGTTTTCAATGAAAATGAAAATCGGAGAAGTCAGACAAGAAGCATATGTATTTGATAGAAATCTGTTTGAATTACCGGGGCATGTACCATTTGACAGACTGGGGAATGCATATTCCGTAAGAACTGCGCATCCGTTCCGGAGGAACGGAGCGCCATTCCGCTTCAAACTGAGCAAAGCTCAGCAGGTTGATTAGTTACTATTGGTTATTCTGCGATCCCTGCCAGGAAATT
>ENA-OQNI01001140-OQNI01001140.1-human-gut-metagenome-genome-assembly--contig:-NODE-1140-length-18990-cov-4.116896_pt1 | contig 18990 bp, 14 predicted proteins | sample MGYA00242627_ERZ504876 | MGnify/ENA primary metagenome ERZ504876 (study PRJEB26092, sample SAMD00036386) | human gut metagenome | host: Homo sapiens | study: EMG produced TPA metagenomics assembly of... | reverse complement strand
AGAAATCTACATATAACCACGACACAAAGCCAATCACCCCGCAGGGACCACAGCGCCCTGCGGGGCTTTTTTCATAGATATTACCGAGAATCAGCGAAAGGAGGAATGCCCATTGGCGGATTAAAAAAGCAAATGAAAAGAATTAAAAAAGGGGCGTGAGACAGAAAACCATACGGTATTTAGACCTGTTCTCAGGAATCGGAGGATTCCGGGAAGGACTCACCCAGGCCGGAGGATTCACCTGCGCGGGACACTGCGAGATCGATCAGCACGCCGACCGCAGCTACCGGGCGCTGTTTGATACTGAAGGAGAGTGGTTTTGTGACGATATCCGAAAAGCAGACCCCGAAGAACTGCCGGACGTTGAACTCCTGTGCGGAGGATTTCCCTGCCAGGCTTTTTCAATTGCTGGAAACCGTGGAGGATTCGCGGACCCAAGAGGTACCCTGTTCTTTGAAATTGCCCGGCTGACTGAGGCAAAAAGACCTGCGTATCTGCTGCTTGAAAACGTATCTTATGTATTGAAGTGCATAAGGTACATTTTCAAATAAATTCGACAGGGGGAAATAAAATGTTAAAAAGCAAGCACACTGTCCCGGTTGGACCTATGTCTGTAGGTAGGCTTTGGGGACGCAGGCTGAAAGATTCTGTCACCCGCTGGTCTCTCCAGGTAAACGAGGACACGCTGCTGGACTGTTTCCGTCATCGTCCGGGACGGCAGTCTTTTATTGGAGAGCACGTGGGAAAATTCCTAGACGGAGCCATTCTGGATAATCTGATTGTAGAGGATCCCCGGCTTTGGGAAAAGATCGACAGAGTCGTCCGGGAACTTATGGCCTGTCAGGAGCCGGATGGTTATCTTGGTACTTATACGCCGGATATGCGCTGGATCGGACGGGCCACCGAACGGAAAGAAAATAATGCCTGGGATGTGTGGGGCGCCAAATATTGCCTGCTGGCGCTGTTGTGATATGACCAGCTGCACAGCAGTTCGGCCGCCTGTGACTGTGCCCGTAGAATTATTCGGCAGCTCAATGATATTTTTGGAAAGCAAGGGGCTTATAATTTAAATACCTCCGATTGTCATGCCGGGTTAGCCAGCGGTTCTGTGCTCGAGGTACTTGTTTTATGGTATCAGTGACTGAAAGACGAGGAAATCCTACGATTTGCCCGCTATATTGTTACCTATTATTGGAGCGACGAGGCGCCTGCCTCACCGCATCTGCTTTCCCGTATGACACAGCTTCCCTACGGCCTGAAAACCGCAGGAAGGGGCAAAGCCTATGAAATGATGAGCTGCTTTGTCGGATTGACAGAGTATGCACGGGCCACGGGTGACCAAAGCCTTCTCGGTAAGGTAACAGAGGCACGGGATCATATCGCAGACTTCTACCGTGAGGTAAACGGCTGCATGAGCGAGCGGGAGTGGTTTCCCAACGCCGAAAATATCAGCGAACATTCCGAATTGAAAAACTGTGTCGCGTTCACCTGGATCCAGCTTAATTTGAGGCTGTTTGAGCTTACCGGCGACATTCGGTGCATCGATTACGCGGAAGAAACAGCCTATAACCATATCATGCAGTCTATCTGCCCTGACGGCAGCACCTGGATCTATTACACCCTCCTGACTGGTCCGAAGGATTTTTCCTACTGGAGCCAGCTTCCCGGCTCAGCGCATTGTCATGAAATGATGCGCTTGCTTGGAGCGTCCCTCGCGGAAGAAACTCCGGAAAAGGCGGAGCCTGTCCCGGAAGCTCCCCTCACATGCTGCCATACCAACGGCCAGAGCGCGCTGGGATTGGTTCCCCAATATATTTATACCCAGTCCAAAAATGATATTTTTATCAACTTCTTCATTGATTCCTCAAAACCCTTATGGTCAATGGTTTCCCAGTAACACTGACTTTACAAACGGATTTTCGAAAATCCGAAAACATCAGGCTGGCAGTCGAAAGAAAGCAGCCTGTAAATCTTTATGTGAGGATTCCCTCTTGGACCGATCACGCAGAGATTTCCGGAAAGGCTTGTGTGTCTGGACAATACGAGATGCTGACCATCTCAAACCACTCTGTTTTTGATATCCGTATTTGCCAGCCTCTCCGTCTGCTCACGCCGGGGTTTGTAAACCGGGGAAAATTCGCCGTGGCACGCGGTCCCATTTTATACGCGGTAGACTCCTGCCCGGAGGGCTGGGACTTTGATGATATTACCCTTGCGCTTTCATCCAAGCAGCCGCTCAGCGTATTGAAGCGGAACCCACTCCCTACGACCTTTCTGAGCCGTTAACGGAATTCCGTGTTCTGTTTCCCGTTTTCTTTATTTGAGAAGAACAGAGGCCGAAATTTGGAACTTGAAAATGCGACAATCCAGATTTTAGCCACTTTTTAGGCTTTATTTTTAAATCATGCAAGTCAAAACATAAAATAAAAATCCCTCCCTACCAAAAAGCAGGGAGGGAAGATTTATATCTTTTTACGCCTAACCTTAACGGCTGGGGGCTGCTTATTTTCTGATCTGTCCATTTTTTTGAGGATTTCTCGGAGGATAAAATAGGTCATTTCCTGGTTCACAATTAATGTATTAAGGTTTGCGCTAATACATTCTAAGGATGTTAAAACTGACTTTTTGCTTTTCATAATTCTATCTCCTTTCAATTAACCTTTATTGATACATGCCTTTTGTACTCAGGCAAGAGGGCACCAGGTTGGAAAGGAGAGGTCTTTGCGGCTGTTATGGGAGAGTTCATATATATTGAGTATATGAAAAGAAGTTGTTCTATATCTAATATGAATACTATCGCAAACGGCAGGCGGTTAGCTTCTTCGAAGAAAGGGAGGCGGCGGTTATACACAAAACTTTATCGGACTTGTTCAAGCATTCCTAGTATGCTTGAATACTGTAAAGCTTTGTTACCTCCGATATTTCAGGTAACGAAAAAGAAATAACCGCCCCATTGTCCAAATGTTGCGGTTATCTTTCAATTTTCATTGTGCTAACCATCTGTGGAGAGTGCCTTTGCATTTTTATACTACCACTTTACGTAAGGAGTTTCAAGAACAATATTGAATCTCCCGGCGATTGGATGATTGCTGTGATCCCTTGCGCGTTTCACTGATGATGTTTTGGGAGGCGAGAAGTCCGCCGCCGGACTTTTAGACAACGTGCTGGAGAATTTATAGAGATGGCAAACCGCGGATTGCCCTGCCATAGTACATTTTTACGAACATTAAATGCAGTATGCCAGCAGCCAGTACAAATAGAAAGCTTTTTGGCCGGCAGGGGTGGAAACTTTTGATACCTATGAGGGCTTGACGCATTGCTGTTAAGCCTTCAACGGCAACAGAATCATTACGATAGCTTGCAGGTGCCTGGAGCTGCGTCCTCTTTGACAACAACGGATCAAGGGGCCGCCAACGCTTTTTGCCGGCTGAGATTCCGGTATTGAGCGGGAGTAAGCCGGTGATGGCTCCGAAATATTTTGCCAAAATAGCTGCTGCTTCCAAATCCAGTTTCTAAGGCGATATCGAGAATGCTTTTATTGGTGTTCATCAGCAGGGACTGAGCGTTTTGCAGACGGACAGAAATAAGGTATTCTATCGGTGTAATTCCCATGCTGTTTTGAAATAAACGATAACATTCCCGTTCGCTGATGGGAATACTGGCGGCGATAGAGGAGACGGAAATCTTTTCCGAAAAATGAGCTTGGACATATCGCATCATTTGTTTAATCCGGTCGTCCTCTATGGAGCGCCGCAAGCTGGGAGTGCTGCTTTCCTTCTGCGCTGCCCAACGGTAAATAGATTCCCAAAGCTCCGAAAAAAGATTTCTCAGGCGAAACTCAAAAAATTCCTCCTTCCGGCTGCAAAGCTCCACTCCTTTTTGAAGACGTTCCAAGAAGCCTTTGCTTTCCGGATCGGAACGATATAGCGGTACGGCCTCCAACTGACGCTGATCCAGAACAGGTGCCACATATTTTATGTCCAGCAGGCTGCCGAGGGAGCCTGCCAAAAAGGACTTATCAAAGAATTGAGTCTGAAGCCTGGCTTCACGGCAGGGCTCCAGGGGATGGAGATAATGAAGCACGCCGGAGTTAATAAAAATGCCGTCTCCTTCATGGAGGGTGACTGTAAGCCCGCTGGTTTGATATACTACGCTTCCGCCGGAAATATATCCCAGTTCAAATTCATCATGCCAATGCCAAGGAATATCCGCTTGAAAAACACGTTGATAGCCGGCTGTATACAGTCCGTAATGCAGCATTTGGCTTTCGTAAGTAATAGTCTCTTTCAGGCTGCTGTCTAAATCCATTTTTTCAACTTTTGGCATGAAGGCCCCCTCCTTTTATGGCAGAATTATACTATTTATGGGCGGTATCTTTATTTTAATATAAAAAATACTACAGTATAATTATACTATCATGAATTTGTAAAAAGTCAATGCAGGCCGCCTTGGCACCTAAGTGGATTGGTTCAAAATAGGAGGCTTCCTGGGTGTTTATTGATATTGTGGTATTTTTATATTATGATAGTTAATTGCGTTTGAAATTGACTAAATATCTAGTTTTTTAGATGGTAAAAGACAGAAAAATATATAAATAAATATAACTTTTTTAAGTGTATTTTTAAAATTATATTGACATATTTAGCCTATAGCGCTATAATACATGCAAAATTATTTCATATTCGATAAAATAATTTTATATATGGAAAATATTCCTCTGCTTATTTATTACATTCAGCCGTATCAGGAAACTATTTCTTGGAGCGCTTTTACGCTGGAAAGGAGGTTAGAAAGCAAGAAGGTTTCTGTTATTTTATACATTTTTAGACAATAATATTTAGTGAATAATACCAGCGATATTTTTGCGTTTTAGCAAAATATCGTCGTTTTTATGCCTTTCTCGGACTGTCTGGCAAAGTATAGCTTTATGTGCCACCGCTTTTCTCTGACGCCTATCTTTTGTCAAAGACCGTTCAAAGAAAGGAAGGAATAAAATGAAAAAACGTATTCTGTGTTTCTTGCTGAGTGCCGCTATGCTGGCTTCTGTGACTGCCTGTTCAGGCGGTGGAGACACCTCCTCTGAAGGCTCCGCGCCTGCTGGCAGCGGCTCCAATGCGGAGGCTTCCCAGCCCGCTGATTCTTCTGAGCCAATCGAGCTGACGGTTTTAAACTGGGGCAGTGATATCGATGTTAAGATCAACCAGGACGCCTATGCCCGCTTAAATGAAAAGTTTCCTAATGTTACTGTTAAGGATAATTTTGTGACGGGGACCGCTACCTGGTCTGAATACATCACCAAGCTTTTGACGATGATCGGCTCCGGCAACTCTCCCGATATGGTTATGATGGCTATTGAGGGGGTTCGGCAGCTTATCGATAATGACGTGGTGATGCCGCTGGATGACCGGATCGAGGGCGACGAGGACATGCAGGCGGTGCTGGATGATATTTCTCCCAGACTGGTGGAGGCTCTGGCTGTTGACGGTCAAACCTATTTCTTCCCCAATTCCTGGAACAGCATTGTGCTGTACTACAACACCAAGATGTTTGCCGACGCCGGCCTGGAGGCCCCGCCCGCTGATTGGGATTGGGATACCTTCCGGGAGTATGCGAAAAAGCTTACTACGGGAGAGGACAACAGCGAGGATAAGGTATATGGCTATGGCATGTCCACCTATTCCATTTTTATGACCCTGTTCCCCTTCTCGAATGGCACCTCCACCTTGACCGATGACCAGCTCGGCAGTAATCTGTCCGATCCTAAGGTAGCCGAGGCGTTCCAGGTGATCAACGACATGATCTATGTGGATGGTTCAATGCCCATGCCCGAGCAGGGAATGGATGCGGCTCAGCTTTTCGCTGCTGGAAGACTCGCTATGGCCGCTATCGGCCCTAACTCTGTGCAGAATATGCTGACCGCTGATTTCACCGATTGGGATGTCGCTTACCTGCCCATTCAGGACAAGGAAAACGGCAGCCACATTTTCGGTGTGACTGGCTACGGCATTTTAAAGGATACAGAAAACCCGGATATGTGCTGGGAAGTCATTAAGGAGCTGGTTTCCCCGGAAACCCAAGAGGCCGTTGCTTCCGCCGGCGTTTCCAATCCGGTCAGCCGTTCCGCTTTCGAAACTCGTGCCTTGGAGGTTCCCAAAAACTGGGAAATCTTCTATGATGCTATCGACCAAAATTCCCGCTGCCTGCCCGCGCCCATCAATGATTCTGAGTATGAGGAAATCTTATTCCGGTACTACTATGAAATGATGAATACCCAGCAGGATGTAAGCGGGGTATTAGCCAAGGCAGACGAGGAGCTGCAGGCTTCCTTTGATGAATTGAAATAATCCGATAGGGCAGGAGAATCCTGGGATTCTCCTGCCTGTCATCGATTAAGATTGGAAAGGATTTCTGCGATGAGTCAACGAGTGAAAAAGAAAGCGTCTCCTATGGCGCGGCAGGAAGCGGTAGCCGGCTATGTGTTTATTCTGCCTACGATCCTGCTATATTTGTGCTTGACGATTATTCCCATTATTGTAACGTTTTCCCTCAGCTTTATGGATTATGATCTGGTCAAGCCTTCAACCTTTATCGGCTTTGACAATTACATCAAGCTGTTTCAGGACAGCCGGCTGGGGCAGGTGGCCCTGAATACCGTTTTATTTGCCCTGATGTCTGTAGTGGGCAATGTGGGGATCGGCCTTCTGCTGGCCGTGATCCTGAACCGGAAAATGCCTAAGTTCTTTGTGAACTTTTTCCGCTTTTCCTTTTTTCTGCCGGTAGTCATCGGCTACGTGTATGTTTCTATCGTATGGAGCAACCTTTACTCCACCGATACGGGCGTGTTCAACTATTTCTTAAGTCTATTAGGCCTGGAAAAGGTGGGCTGGCTTACCAACAAGAGCATCGTGCTGTTTTCGATTATCCTAATGGATATCTGGAAAAACGCGGGCTTTTTTATGGTGATTTTCCTGGCGGGCCTGCAAAACATCCCCACTCAGTATTATGAGGCCGCCCAAATCGACGGCGCCAACCGGTTCCGGCTGTTCCGCCATATTACGCTTCCGCTTCTGAGCCCCACCATGTTTTTCAATGTGATCTGGTGCTCGATCAATGCTTTGCAGGTGTTCGACGCCGTGTATATCTTGACCCAAGGCGGCCCGGGAGACGCTTCCAGAAGCATTGTGGTATATATTTATGAAAGCGCGTTTCAGAAATTTAATTTAGGCTATGCCTCAGCGACCTCTATCATCCTTTTCTTAGCGATAGGACTGCTGACGTTGATTCAATTCCGCGCCAGTAAAAAATGGGTCCACTATTAATGAAAGGAGACGGAGGCCATGAAAGCTAAAAATTACGCGGCCAGGAAAAAGGCCGCAAACTGGATTGTGATCCTTATCATATTCGTAGTGGCAGTACTGATGCTGATCCCGTTTTTGTGGATGATCTCCACCTCTCTGCGGCCCGCAAGCGAATCTATGAAGCTGCCGCCGAGCTTTCTGCCGACTCAGTTTGAGTATGGAAATTATCTGGAGCTGTTCCAGTCCAGTATTCCGTTTCTCAACCTGTTCGGCAACAGCATTTTTGTTACCGTGATTGTAACGGCGGCCCAGCTGATCACCTGTTCTACTGCCGCTTACAGCTTTGCCCGGCTGAATTTTCCAGGAAGAAATATTATTTTTGGAATTCTACTCTGTACGCTGATGGTGCCGATCCAGGTGACGATTATCCCTCTGTTTATTGGAATGAGCAGCGTAAACCTGACGGATACCCTGCTTTCCATCATTCTTCCCTATCTCACCAGTATTTTCGGGATTTTCCTGATGAGGCAGTTTTTTGTCACCCTGCCCAAAGAGCTGGAGGATTCTGCGAAAATTGACGGAGCGGGACCGTATAGGACTTTCTTTTCAATTATCCTTCCACAGGCGGGCTCCTCTCTTTCCGCTTTGGGAATCATCGCCTTTAATAACTGCTGGAACAACTACTTTACTCCCTTGATCTTTATCAATTCCTGGGAAAAAATGACGCTGCCGCTGGGAATCGCCGCTTTAAGAGGATTTATGGGAAGCGGAAATCTTTCTGCCGTTATGGCGGGCGTCACGCTGGCCACGCTGCCGGTGATAATTGTGTTCCTGTTCGCCCAGAGATTTTTTATCGAGGGGCTTGCGATGTCCGGCATCAAGGGATAAGAAGAAGCAAAAGAGCGGTTACAAAACGCCGGCCGTGCAGAAGCTTGTAAGCCGGCCGGATGGAAATTCTATTTAATTTTGCGATAGGAGACTATGGGAATGAAATTGCGTTTAGGCATAGTAGGCTTAGGCCTGATTTGGGAAAATATCCATATGCCCATTTTAATGGACATGAAGGAGCAATTTGAGATCAAGGCGTTTTGTGTACATAATGAAAAAAAGATCCCCCTTTGGCAGCAGCGCCTGCCAGGCGCTGCCGCGTATACCGACTACCGCCGGATGGTCCAGGACAGCTCTGTTGACGCTGTCGTGGTCACTACGCCCCTTGAGATGAATGCGGAGGTCACTCTGGCGGCTTTAGAGGCCGGTAAGGATGTGTTTTGTGAAAAGCCTATGGCGGTTCATGTGGATGTGGCGGACCGCATTATGGAAATGGAAAAACAAACCGGGAAAACGGTGTATGTTCTGGAGCAATTCCTGTATAATCCCCAGCTGCCGGTGATGAAGAAAATCATTGATGGGAAGCAGCTGGGAGAATTTGTATCCTTTGAGCGCACCACCCATTATTTGATGGACTCCAGCAACGAGGGCTATGGACAAACCCAGTGGAGGCGTAAGTCTGATTTTCCCCTGGGCCATATTTACGACGGCGGCGTTCACGAAATCGCATTGCTTAACGAGCTGTTCGGTATGCCCGAAGAGATGTACGCTGTGGGGCAGAGCTTCCGGGAGGAAATGGGGAAATACGATCATATTCTAACCATGTTCCACTATCCCAGCGGCGCTACCGGAGTGTTCAGCCACTCCGCGTTCTTGGCCTGCAGCAAGAATTATTTTTACATCCGTTTCACTGAGGGTTCGTTGTATGTTTACGGGGATAAGCTGGTTCTGGAGCATAAAAACGGCGGAACCGAAGAACTGAATACGGCGGAAGGCGATACCTACCGCGCTATGTGGATGGAGCTGGCTAGGATCGTCTCTGGGCATGGAAAGCTCCCCTTTACGGCGCAGGATGCTAAAAACTGCGTGCGGGTGCTGGATGCGGTGGAGCAGTCCATCGAATCCGACCAGTGCGCCCCTGTCAAATAACTCCTTATTTTTTTGAGACGTTTAAAATTGCCTGCCTGAGATTTTAAACGCCGGAAAGCGGCCCGCAGCTTTGTTTGATTGAACGTTACGGCTCAATTGGTATCCAAAGCCCGGGCCGTTTTGCGGCTGACGCCTGTTGAAAGAAATTTTACCAAAAGATTTTAACCCCGTCAGACGGCAAGGAGGAGCATTTATGAACGAGATTAACGGCGGAAGCTTCAGGGTTTCCTGGAAGGAAGACGGAGTGTATCAGGAGACTCTGTATCTCCTGGATGAAGAGGAAATTCCTGTGCTCAGATCCTGCCCCTACGCTTCCGTTTTTTCAGATTCCCGGATGTACTATCCTTATTTGCAGGAAGGGACGAAGCTAGTCTCTGCTGCTGTCACAAACCAGGCTGCTGAGATTCGCCTGGAGCATCCGGATTATACCGTCACCCGAAGAATTTCTTTCCCGGAAAGCGGGGAAGGGGTGAATTTCCAGGTTTGCTGCACCGCGAAAAAGGAATTGTTCTGCCGATCCCTGGAGGATAAATGGTCTTTTCTAGTCCCGAGGAAAAAAGATGAGGGGCCGTTGAATGGACCGCTGGATTTTGTTTGGAGCCAAAGAATCAAAAGCTTTCCATCCACTTTTGTGTCCCACTACAATTTCAGAAGCCCGATTGTGATGATGCAGCAGGACGAGCTTTTTGCCGGGCTGGTTCCCGCGTTGGAGAAGGTCACGGCGCAGCTTTTGGAGGAAACCCCTTTAGGAATGGACCTGGATGTGACGAGAGAGGCCTATCCTTGGATGTCCTATGGCATGATCGTGGGGGAGCGGCTTTCCCCAGACCTGCCATGTATGCCGGGCCATTCTCAGATCGTCCGCACCGTCAGCGGAGAGCAAGGCTGCAGAAGGCTGCTGGCCGGGGAATCCATTTCTTATTCCTATACTCTGCTTTTGAGCCGCCAGGAACCGAGGCAGGGATACCGCAGCGCGGTGCGTTACCTGTGGAAACGATATGGGGAAAACGGAGTAAACCTTGCGGAAAATTTGAATGACAATCCTCGTTATCCTGAAAATAGGACGCTGGAGGCTTGGAGAAAATCTATTTGGGCTGAAAAGGCGGAGGAGGACTACTTTTCCCTGGAAAAAGAAGGAGTTACAGTGGGAGGCTTGACCGGCCGGCGGCAGGGGGAGTGGTTCAGCCGGACCGACACCAAAAAAGACGTGTGGTTCGGCTGCTGGCTCCAGGAGCTTGTCACCGGCTATGGATTGGCGCTTTACGGAAGACGGAGCGGCCAAGAAATCTGGAAAAAGCGCGCTCAGGAAATGCTGAATTATATTTTAAAGGCTCCCCGGACAAAGGGGATGTTCCCTGTAATCTGCTATGTGGAAAAGGACGGAAGTGAGAATTGGCAGAACGACGACGGCTGGGCAGGCTATCAGCGGGAATTTCACACGATGCCGATGTCCTGGACCGCGTGGCTGATGCTTCGGTGGGGAAAGGAGCTTTGCCCAGAGAGGCAAAAAGAAATTCTGGATTTCTGCCGCCCTTATGCTGATTTTCTGCAAAAAGCGCAAAATCCCAACGGCTGTATCCCGTCCTGGTTCAGCCCGGATGGAATTCCATCCAGAGCCCAGTTCCGGGATTTTAACGCCGAAACAGCTTCCAGCGCCCTGTTTTTACTGGAATACGGCGATATGGTCCAGGATGCCGCAGCCTTGGCCTGCGGGCGCAGAGCGCTGTCCTTCGTCACCGACCAGGTGCTCCCAAGGAACCGCTGGTATGACTTTGAGACCTTCCTTTCCTGCTCAAAAAAATCATTTGGCTTTTATGATTCTATTACCGCCCAATACCCGCAGTGCAACCTTTCGGAGATTCACGCCGCGGCCGCTTACCTGGTGCATTACCGGATCACTCAAAGGCCGGAGGATTTGGAGCAGGCGGAGGCGGTTCTGGATTATCTGCTTCTGACTCAGCAGCTTTGGAATCATCCATTGATGCATATTAAGGCTTTCGGCGGCTTTACGGTGCAGAATACCGACCATGAATGGAGCGACGTCCGGGAAGGAATCTGCGCGGTAATCCTATATCATTATTATTTAGCGACCGGCAGAACAGAGTACCTGGAAAGAAGCATCGCCGCCGCCCGGTCCGGCTTTGAGGTCCTGCCTTTCGAAAACTGGGCCCACTGCGGCTATGAAGGGCTGCAATACGACTCCAGCCTGCTTTGGGGCGGAGGCGTAGTGATGGCTGCGGCGGAGTATTTAAACGATCGGCTGGGAACCCTGGCAATAGACGCTGACGCGATCAAAGGCTTTGGCGTGGATAACTGTGTGGTTACCGGGGTTACTCTGTCCGGCGGGGTACTGTCCGTTACAGCGGATTTGAGCCGGCATCCCCAGGGCAGTCCTCTCACGATGTCTCTGTTCGATGTAGGGAAAAGAGTGAGAAGGGTTATCCTAAATGGCGAGGAAATCGCTGCCGGCCCCTGGCAGACATTTCCGGAAAAGCTGTCCTTTCAGAACTAACTGTGAAGGACTGCGGCCGGCTTTAAGAAACCAGCAATATTACGCGCCCTTGGCGCATATTCATTGATTGGACTTTTGCCCGCTGAGTTCCCTGTGAACGCTGAAAGCCAGCGCCTGTGGTCAGGCAGTGCCGGAAGCAGGCTGCGGGAAAGGATAAAAAAGCTATCAAGCCCGAAAAAGGGCAATAAGGAGGAACTATATATGCAAGGGACAATGAAAACAGCGGTGATGACAGGCCTGAAAGAGCTGGAGTGGGAGCAGCGCCCTATTCCAGTGCCGTCAAAGGGCGAGGTACTGGTGCGGGTCGAGCACGTGGGAATCTGCGGATCGGATCTGCACTACTACGAGCAGGGGGCGATCGGAGATTTCAAGGTCAGCTTCCCGTTTGTGCTGGGCCATGAGGCTGCGGGCACCGTAGTGGAAATCGGTGAGGGCGTAACAGATCTAGCCGTAGGGGATCGTGTGGCGATGGAGCCGGGAAAGACCTGCGGGCAGTGTATTTACTGTAAAACCGGCCGGTACAACCTATGCCCTGATGTGGAATTCTTTGCCACGCCTCCCATTGACGGGGTGTTCTGTGAATATGTGGCCCATCCGGCAAGCTTGTGCTTCCGTCTGCCGGAAAATATGGATACTATAGAAGGCGCGCTGATTGAACCGTTGGCGGTAGGCTTCCATGCGGCAAACCAAGGCGGCGCCAGGCTGGGCCAAAAAGCGGTAGTAATGGGGGCTGGATGTATTGGCCTGATGACTCTGCTGGCGCTCAAAGCCTTTGGAGTCACTGAGGTTTACGTGGTGGATGTCATGGAAAACCGTCTGGCAAAGGCTAAGGAGCTGGGCGCGGCCGGGATAATCAACGGCAAGGAACAGGATGCCGTGGAGGAACTGATGCGGGCTACCGCGGGAAAAGGAATGGATCTCTGCATTGATACCGCCGGTTCCCAGATCACCATGAACCAGTGCATCGGGGCGGCCGCCAAAGGCGCTGCTGTGGTGTTCGTGGGCTACAGCGCCCAGGATCAGGTGAGTTTAGACATTAACAATGCGTTGAATAAGGAATTAACCTTTAAGACGGTGTTCCGCTACCGAAATCTGTATCCTCTGGCAATTGAGGCGGTGTCTCAGGGCCTAAATGTAAAAGGCGTGGTCACCGACTTTTTCAAATTTGATGATGTGCGCAAGGCGATGGATCTTTCTGTTTCCAACAAAGCGGAAATTGTAAAGGCCGTTTTGAGCCTTCGATAAAATGCCTGTATAGGCGAAGCCAATGAAAGCACCTATTGCCGTATTGACCCTTTGGGACTAAGCGGCAATAGGTGCTTTTTTAGCTTTGCTAAGAAATGAAAAGCAGTCTTAGAAGCCGTTTGTTATTGTTTATTAATTAAAATATTTAAATAATTTTGCTTCGGCTAGTTGAAATGGTCTGCAAAGCTGTGCTGCTATAACACAATCATGCTGAGAATACTAGTAAATAACTAAAAATATTGGAAGAATTAACTATGTGCGGAGCTGTTTTACCATGCCAGCAAGTATCTTTAGATTTCAGCTTCCGGAATGGTTAAGCTGGGAGCACCATTATGCTTGGACTGTGATGCGGCCGGTTAGGCCGTATGGGGGAAGCATAGAACGAATCCCTGAGATTTGCGAGTGTTTTTTACAGTCGTGAATAACATTTTCCAATAGGGAAATAATGAGATTTAGAAAGTGAGGTATTCTTATGTTTAAACATGAAAAAATGTTGTTTCATCCGGTTGCTGTAGAAAAGGCCAATCCCCAATATGCGGCCTTGCTCCAGGAGCAGCTGGGCGGTGCCAACGGCGAACTGAAGGCGGCGATGCAGTATATGTCTCAAAGCTTCCGCATTAAGGATCAGGAAATTAAGGATCTGTTCCTGGATATCGCGGCTGAGGAGCTGGGCCATATGGAAATGGTGGCGCAAACCATCAATCTTCTGAATGGCCACGACGTTGAGGCTGCGGCTGTGCCGGCAGGCGAAATCGAGTCTCATGTGCTTTTAGGGCTGAATCCAGGGCTCATTAACGCCTCCGGATATTCCTGGACCGGGGATTACGTCACCGTCACCGGTGATTTGTGCGCGGATCTTCTCTCAAATATTGCGTCGGAACAGAGGGCCAAGGTCGTCTACGAATACTTGTACCGTCAGATCGATGATAAAAAAGTAAAGGAGACCATCGATTTTCTCCTCAATCGTGAGGAGGCCCACAATGCTATGTTCCGGGAAGCCTTCAATAAGGTGCAGGATACCGGCTCTAACCGGGACTTTGGAACCACAAAGGCTGCGAAAATGTATTTCAGCATGTCCGAGCCCTCTCCTCAGAATAATCCATTTTCCAATACCTCCGTTACTCCTCCGTCGTTCAGTTAGCTTTCCAATAAGAGAAATTTGATATGCAGGATTTTGAACAGAAACTTGCAAAATGTTTCGTTTATTTCTATTTAAATCGGGAAATAAATGAAATTTATAGAAAAAACGCAGGATTTATTTTAAAAAAATCATTGACAACGGGGTAAAAATCCTTATAATAAAACTATCCTGAATAAAATAAAATGGCAACGATGGGAAGAGTAGACCGGATTTTGCGTCTCAGAGAGCCGGCGCGTGGTGAAAGCCGGAACAAGGAATCCGGAGGAAGAACATCCCGGAGCAGCCAACCGAAAGCCCCGACCTCCGTTAACAGAACCGCCGGCGACCGTGCGGAAATGTTATGTGAGAAGAGAAATGAATAAGCGGCGGGAGAAAAATTCCCAAGCGGCTGTGTTTTTTCTTGATGTGGTTAGGAGCCGGTAGGCTTGGACGCGGGCGGCGCGTTATCGCCGCAAACCATAGTGTTATGAGTGGGCCTTCGGCCTATTTGGGTGGTACCGCGGAGAGCATCAGCCTTTCGTCCCAGTGATGGGATGAAAGGCTTTTTTTATTTTATCAGGCCGGCAAATGGATGACCCCAATATGGCTGGGGAGATCCAATAGAATCGAGAAAAGGAAATCAGAGTAAAGGGGCGATCATCGGATGAAACGGACCAGTTATTGCGGCGCATTGAGGGAAACCAATGTGAACCAAATCCACACCGTCATGGGATGGGTTCAAAATAAGCGGGACATGGGCGGTGTCATTTTTATCGATTTACGGGACCGGGAGGGAATCCTCCAGGTGGTTTTTGACGGCCGAAACCTGACTCCGGAGGCGTTCGCTGCGGCGGAGGCTTTAAAGCTGGAATCCGTGATTGCGGTGGAAGGCCCTTTGCGGATCCGTGGAGAGGAAACCTACAACCCTAAGCTGGTCACCGGCACCATCGAGCTGGCGGCGAAGAAACTGGAGGTGCTGTCGGAGGCGGCGGCCCTGCCCTTCTCCATGAGCGAGGCGGGAAATGTCCGGGAGGAGCTGCGGCTTCAGTACCGCTTTTTAGACTTGAGAAGACCTAAGCTTCTGAATAACCTGAAATTCCGACACAGGCTGACCAAGCTGATTCATGATTATCTGGACGGCCAGGGCTTTTTACAAGTGGAAACCCCTATGCTGACCAAAAGCACGCCGGAGGGGGCCCGGGATTACCTGGTGCCAAGCCGGGTGCATCAGGGTATGTTTTACGCTCTGCCCCAGTCACCGCAGATTTTTAAGCAGCTGCTGATGGTGGGCGGCGTGGATAAATATTACCAGATCGCCCGGTGCTTTCGGGATGAGGATCTGCGCGCGGACCGCCAGCCTGAATTTACCCAGGTGGACATGGAGCTTTCCTTTGTTGACCAGGAGGACATCCTGGAGCACCTGGAAAAAATGTTTAAGCATTTGTTTCGGGAGGCGCTGGGCGTCGAGTTCCAGGAGCCGTTTCCCCGTCTGACCTGGCAGCAGGCGATGGACCGGTATGGAAGCGATAAGCCGGATCTGCGGTTCGGCCTTCCTATCGTGGATTTAACGCAGCAGCTCAAGGGATGCGGCTTTTCCGTGTTCCGAAAAGCCATCGACGAGGGAGGTATGGTGCGGGCCGTCAACGTGCAAGGCCACGGGAATTTTACCCGGAGCGCCATTGAGGAGCTGACGGAAAAGGCCCTGAAGCTGGGGGCCAAGGGAATGGCATGGATCGCCCTGAAGGATGACGGGGAGCCTTATTCGATCTTGACGAAATATTTTTCTCAGGAGGAATTTCAAAGCCTGCTGGATGCGGTAGACGGAAAGCCGGGAGATTTTATCCTGTTCTGCGCGGACCAGTTTTCCACTGTGTGCCGTACGCTGGGCGGGCTGCGGCTGGAGCTGGCGGATATGCTGGGATTGAGAAAGCCGGGGGATTACCGTTTCCTGATCGTTACCGACTTCCCGGAATTTGAGTATTCCCAGGAGGAGGGCCGGTATCTGGCCACCCACCATCCCTTTACCATGCCGTATCCCGAGGATATTCCCTATTTGATTTCCGATCCCGCCAGGGTGAGGGCCCAGGCCTATGACGTGGTGCTCAACGGCGTGGAATTAGGGAGCGGAAGCATGCGGATTCATCAAAAGGATGTCCAGCGGAAAATGTTCGAGGCGCTGGGCTTTTCCGAGGAGCAGATCCAGGAGCGGTTCGGCTTTATGGTCAACGCCTTCCAGTACGGCACGCCGCCCCACGGCGGCTTTGCCTTCGGCCTGGACCGTCTGGCCATGCAGATGCTGGAGGCGGAATCCCTGCGGGATGTCATCGCTTTTCCCAAAAATAAGGACGCGGTGTGTCCTATGACCCAGGCGCCCAACGTAGTCGATCCCCATCAGCTGGAGGTTTTGGGCCTTGCGGCCTTGCTCTCCAAGGAAGGAACCGGGAAGGCGGTTCAAAAACGGCAGCGGCCGAAAATTGACGTGGAAAATGTGGCGAATCTTTCCAAGCTTCTGCTGAGCCCGGAGGAAAAGGAGGCTGCGGCCAAGGATATGGAGGAGATCGTGGAGTTCGCCAACCAGCTCCAGGCCATCGACACGGAAAACATACCGGCGGCCGCCCATACGGCAAAGCTGACAAATGTGTTCCGGGAGGATATCCCGCGGCAGTCCTGCCCCCGGGAGCTCTTATTGGAAAACGCGCCTGAACAGCACGACGGATGTGTTTTTGTGCCTCAGGTAGTAGAATGAGAAAGGGGGAGGAATCATGACGCAAAGAATTGTGGATATGACAGTCACAGAGCTGAGTGAAAAACTCAGAAGCCGGAAGCTTTCCGCGGAGGAAGCGGCGAAAGCGTATTTAGGCCAAATGGAGAAACGGGAACCGGAGGTAGGGGCCTACCTGACGGTGACCCGGGAAGCGGCCCTGGAAACAGCCAGAAAAGTGGACCAGAAGCGGATGAAGGGCGAAGAACTTCATCCGCTGGCGGGAATTCCAACGGGCATTAAGGACAATATTTGTACCAAGGGCGTCAAAACCACCTGCGCCTCCAGAATGCTGGAAAATTTTGTGCCCCCCTATGACGCGGCGGTGATCGAAAAGCTGAAAGACTGCCACATAGTGATGCTGGGCAAGCTGAATATGGATGAGTTCGCTATGGGCTCTACCACGGAAAATTCCTATTACCAGATCACCAAAAATCCCAGGGATTTGACCCGGGTGCCGGGGGGAAGCTCCGGCGGCGCGGCGGCCTGCGTCGCCGCACAGGAGGCGGCCTGCGCCATCGGTTCGGATACCGGCGGCTCGATCCGCCAGCCGGCGGCCTTCTGCGGCGTGGTGGGCATGAAGCCTACCTACGGCGCAGTTTCCCGGTACGGGCTGGTAGCGTTCGCCTCATCCCTGGACCAGATCGGCCCCTTAACGAAAAATGTGGCAGACAACGCCCTGGTGATGAACGCTATCGCAGGAAATGATTTCAGGGACGTCACCTCCTTAGACAGGGCTTGGGGCGATTTTGCCGGTGAACTGAACAAGGGCGTGAAAGGGCTGAAAATCGCCTTGCCGAAGCAGTATTTTGGCGAGGGAATTTCCCCGGAGGTTAAGGGCGCGGTGCTGGAGGCGGCGAAGCGGTATGAGGCTCTCGGGGCCTTTGTGGAGGAAGCGGACCTGCCGGCTCTGGAATACGCCCTGCCCGCCTATTACGTCATCTCCTCCGCCGAGGCTTCTTCCAATTTGGCACGGTTCGACGGAGTGAAATACGGCTTCCGGGCTGAGAATTACGAGGATATCGACCAGCTTTATCTGGCGACCCGCACCCAGGGCTTCGGCAAAGAGGTGAAGAGGAGAATCATGCTGGGGAGCTTTGTGCTCAGCGCGGGCTACTATGATGCGTACTATAAAAAGGCGCTTCAGGTGCGGACGCTGATCCAGCGGGAGTTTGACCGGGCGCTGGAAGGCCGCGACTTGATTTTAGCGCCGGTGGCGCCCACCACGGCCTATAGGATTGGGGAAAAAACGTCGGACCCGTTGCAGATGTATTTAGGCGACGTGTGCACCGTGCCGGTAAACATTGCCGGGCTTCCGGCTCTTTCCCTGCCCTGCGGAGAGGATCGGGACGGCCTGCCGGTGGGGATGCAGCTCATCGGAAAAGCCTACAGCGAGGCTTTGCTCTACCGGGCCGGATATGCCTTTGAACAGGCGGGAAGGGAGGACCGTTAAAATGAGCGGAAAGGATTATGAAATGGTAGTAGGCTTAGAGACCCATGTGGAGCTGAAAACCGCTACCAAGATATTTTGCGGCTGTTCCACGGCCTTTGGCGCGGAGCCGAACACCCAGTGTTGCCCGGTGTGTATCGGTATGCCGGGGTCGCTGCCGGTATTAAACCGCCAAGTGGTTCATTATGCGATCAAAGCGGGTCTGGCCGTTAACTGCCGTATCGCTTCCTATTCCAAGGAGGACAGAAAAAACTATTTTTATCCCGATCTGCCCAAGGCATATCAGATTTCCCAGTATGACCTCCCCTTGTGTGAGAACGGGTATTTGGACATTGAAACCGGAGAAGGACGCAAGCGCATCGGAATTACCAGAATCCATATTGAGGAGGATGCCGGGAAGCTGATCCATCAGGAAGGAAAGGGAACCTTGATCGATTACAACCGGTGCGGCGTGCCTTTGATCGAGATTGTTTCCGAGCCGGATTTCCGCAGCGTAGAGGAAATTAAGGCTTATCTCCGGAAGCTGCGGGCTACGATTCTTTACACCGGGGTGTCTGACTGTAAAATGAACGAGGGCTCTTTGCGGGTGGACGTAAATCTCTCCGTCCGGAAAAAAGGAGAAGAGAC
>ENA-OQNI01001125-OQNI01001125.1-human-gut-metagenome-genome-assembly--contig:-NODE-1125-length-19193-cov-3.038288_pt1 | contig 19193 bp, 18 predicted proteins | sample MGYA00242627_ERZ504876 | MGnify/ENA primary metagenome ERZ504876 (study PRJEB26092, sample SAMD00036386) | human gut metagenome | host: Homo sapiens | study: EMG produced TPA metagenomics assembly of... | reverse complement strand
TTTTGAAATGGAAATGAACAGAATTTTACAGAAATAAAAGAACAAGAAAAAGGAGAATTGTGATGGCAAAGGATAAGAAATTAGTAAAAAATATCACATAACGTGATGAAGATTTCGAAAAGTGGTATACAGACGTTGTGCGAGAAGCACAGTTATGTGATTATTCAAGCGTAAAAGGATGCTTGAACTACCTTCCAAATGGATTTGCAATCTGGGAGCTTATAAAAGCTGACCTTGACAGAAGATTTAAAGAGACAGGTGTAGAAAATGTATATCTTCCATGCCTGATTCCAGAAGCACTTCTTGAGAAAGAAGCAGATCATATCGAAGGATTTGCACCAGAAGTAGCATGGGTAACACACGGTGGAATGGAGAGACTCCAGGAGAGATTTTGCGTAAGACCTACATCTGAGACATTGTTCTGTGACTTATGGGCAAGAACAGTACAGTCTTACAGAGATTTACCAAAAGTATGGAACCAGTGGTGCTCCGTACTTCGCTGGGAGAAGACAACGAGACCGTTCCTTCGTTCCAGAGAATTCTTATGGCAGGAAGGCCACACGATTCATGCAACATATGAAGAGGCTGAACAAAGAACAATCCAGATGTGGCAGATTTACAAAGACTTCTATAAAGAGACAATGGCTGTACCATTTGTAGCAGGTAGAAAAGCAGAGCATGAGAAATTTGCAGGAGCTCAGGATACTTATACAGTAGAAGCACTGATGCACGACGGAAAAGCACTGCAGTCCGCAACAAGCCATTTCTTTGGAAGCGGATTTCCGGAGGCATTTGGAATTCAGTATATCGACAAAGACAATCAGCTTAAGAATGTTTACGAGACATCATGGGGATTGTCCACAAGAAGTATCGGAGCGCTTATCATGGTTCACGGTGACGATGACGGACTTGTTATCCCACCGCACCTTGCACCAGTTGAGTGTCGCGTAATTCCAATTGCTCAGCACAAAGAAGGAGTACTGGAAAAAGCAAATGAATTGCTTGATGAGCTGAAAAAAGCCGGATACAGAGTGAAGATTGATGATTCAGAGAAGAGTCCGGGATGGAAATTTTCAGAGCAGGAGATTCTCGGAATCCCAACACGTATTGAAATCGGACCAAAAGACATTGAAAATAATCAGGTTGTAGTAGTACGTCGAGATACCCGCGAGAAGATTGTTGTGTCCTTAGATGAAATAACAACAAAACTTCGTGAGATTCTTGAAACAATCCAGCAGGATATGTACAATAAGGCAGAAGAGTTCCTGAAAGCACACATCGATACAGCAGTAACGATGGACGAGATGAAAGAAAAATTCGCAGCAAACCGCGGATTCGTAAAAGCATGTTGGTGTGGAGATCCAGTATGTGAAGGCGAAGTGAAATATGAGACAGGCGGAGCTGCTACAAGATGTTTGATCGAAGATGAACCGATGATCTCTGATAAATGTATTTATTGCGGAAAACCAGCAAAACATATGGCATATTGGGGAAAATCTTACTAGAAAGAAACACAATTCAATTGGGGACGGAGTTTTTTTAAAAAACCTCCGTCCCCAATTGAATTTTATGGTATTGTGTTCGTAAATTTCTTGCATTATAGAAACAAATGTGTTAATTTAATTCTACAACGCAATTCTTGTTATTCATGATATTTCTACATTATTATCAGTATTTGGCGTGTCGCCGAGAATTGCCAACATTTATAGAAGAAAAGTAGATAGGGAGGAGGATGCCTATGCCGAGAAGAGCAAGGCGTGAAAGTGCAACGGGTTTTTATCATATTGTATCCAGAGGTTTGGATCGGGAAAATATTTTCGGTGAAAAACGCGAAAAAACCAGGTTTTTGAATTTGCTTAAAGACAATTTAAAAGATTGTAATATTGAGATCTATGCATATTGTGTTATGTCAAATCATTTTCACCTTTTAGCAAAAGCTGAGAAAGAAATTATGCCAATATTTATGGCAAAAGTGCTGGGAAGATATGCGAAATATTATAATTATAAGCATAATCGTACGGGTTATGTATTTGAAAATCGATATAATACGCAGTGTATAGAAGATGAAAGGTATTTTTGGAGCTGCTTGCGTTATATTCATATGAATCCAGTAAAAGCAAAAATATGTAGTAACATAATGCAATATGAACATAGCAGTATGAGGGAATATACTGGGAAAAGAAAGAATAGAGAAGTATTAAGTGAAAAAGCATTAAAGTTATATGAGGAAAAATTTAAAGATGGGACATCAATTGGAACTTTTCATCAGGAAAAGGATGAAAATGTGTTTTTAGATACAGAAGAGGAAGAGTATAGGCAGTATGTAGAACTGGCGTGGAAAATACTTTGGAACATGCAAGAACAAAGACAACTTCAAGGATTGGAGATTTTACAGTTCGTAGAAAGTAGAGTGCAATTCGAAAATGCAGTAAAAGAAAAGTTAGGAGTCTCGAAAAGTTATGTAAAGAGGATTAGAAAACAAATTGAAGGTGAACTTTACACAATTCAAAAGGGGACAGGATAAGATTCAATTGGGGACGGAGTTTTTTTGAAAAAAACACGTCCCCAATTGAAAGTGTGTTATAATAATACAGATTAATAAGGAGGCATATGAGAATGGAAAACCGGAAGATTGTATTACCTGAGAATGTGAAAAAGATTATAGAGACGCTTCAGACACATGGTTATGAGGCTTATGCGGTCGGAGGATGTGTACGGGATTCCGTATTGGGACGAATTCCTCAAGATTGGGATATTACAACTTCTGCGATGCCTCAGGAAACAAAAACATTGTTTGATAAGACATTTGATACAGGGATTGAGCATGGAACAATTACAGTTTTGCTCGATCATGAAGGATACGAGGTGACGACCTATCGAATTGATGGAAAATATGAAGATAACAGACATCCGAAGGAGGTTACATTTACTAGGTCGTTAAAAGAGGATCTTCTCCGTCGAGATTTTACAATCAATGCGATGGCATATAATGATGCAGATGGACTTGTAGATATTTTTGGCGGAATGGAAGATTTGAAAAAAGGAGTTATTCGCTGTGTGGGAGATGCAACGGCAAGATTTTCGGAAGATGCTTTGCGTATATTAAGAGGAATACGGTTTGCGGCACAGCTTGGATTTGAAATTGATGACGAGGCGAGAATGGCTATGAAAGAGCTGGCTCCAACGCTTCGGAAAATTAGTGCAGAGCGAATTCAGGTGGAACTGGTAAAAACGTTAGTTTCTGATAGACCGGATATGTTACGGACAGCTTATGAGCTTGGAATTACAAAGCAGTTTTTGCCGGAATTTGATCTTCTTATGAAGACGGAACAGGAGACGCCACACCATATGTACAATGTAGGGGAGCATACATTACATGCATTAATGAGGGTGCGTCCGGATAGAATATTACGTATTACAATGTTGCTTCATGACATGGGGAAACCTGAGTACAAGACTATGGATGAGACGGGACAGGCACATTTTAAAAAACATGCAATTGGTAGTGAGCATATTGCCAAAGAAATTTTAAAAAGATTAAAATTTGATAATGAGACAATTCGAACTGTTGCAAGGCTGGTGCTTTATCATGATTATCGTATGCCGGCAGAAGCGAAAAATGTAAGGAGAGCCATGAATAAGATTGGCGAAGACATTTTCGAATATTATATGGAAGTGAGACGTGCGGATGTGTTAGCACAGAGTACATATTTGCGGGAACGAAAACTAAAAAATTTAGATGATATAGAAACACTGTATGCAAAAATTAAAGAGGCGAAGCAATGTGTTTCATTGAAAGAACTGGCTGTAAGTGGTAGCGATTTGATAGCTATTGGAATTAAGCCAGGAAAAGAAATTGGTGAAATATTGAATCGATTACTGGAAATGGTTATAGAAGATCCGGAATTGAATCAGAAAGAAATTTTACTGAAAAAAGCTACAATTTAAAAAGGGACAGGTTGAAGTTCAAATGGGGACGGGGTTTTTTTGAAAAAACCCCGGCCCCATTTGCATATTTTCGCAATTGTTTTCATAGGATAGAGAGAATATGTAGTAGAGTGCAGGGGGCTGAATATGCAAGATTATGAACGGGATAATATATTAGAACAATATGAAATTGTCGTAAATAGCACCCGGAAGACCAGGGGTGCTATTTTATGCAGCACAGATAAAGGTGTGTTTTTAATGAGAGAGGTAGGGGTATCTGAAAAGAGGCTTCCTGCGCTTATCGAATTGTATGAGTATTTTATGGATTATGGTTATCAAACTATAGATATGCCAGTGAAAAACCGGGAAGGAGATTATGTAACAAAGGGGTTTGATGGAAGTATTTACATGCTTAGACGAATGCCGCCGGGGCGGGAATGCGATGTAAGAAGAGCGGCAGAACTTTTTGAGGCAGCAGGTAATTTGGCGAAGATACATTTGTTGATGAGAAAAAAAATAATGGAAAATGTGTCGGAAGCGGAGAATTTGGAGGAGGGGTATATAAGACATAATCGAGAATTACGTAAAGTACGGGCATATATCAGAAATGTTTCTCCGAAAGGGGAGTTTGAATATTTGTTCCTGGAGTATTTTGATCAGATGGAAGCATGGGCAGACGCAGCGGTTAAAAGCCTGAAAGCTTCGGGATATAAACAGCTTTATCAACAAAGCATTGATGCAGGATATATGGTACATGGTGAATACAATTACCACAATATTTTGTTTGATGCGACTTCTGAAAAAGATAATTATGGGCATAGAAAGTTAAATGTTTACACGGTGAATTTTGATCATTTTAAAAAGAATGTTCAAGTAGAGGATTTGTATTATTTCTTAAGAAAGGCAATGGAAAAACAAGGTTTCAAAGAATGGATCAGCGATGGAATACTCAATGCATATTCAGCAATTATACCGTTGGGGAAAAATGAATTGGAGTATTTGAAAAATAGATTGATGTATCCAGAAAAATTTTTTAAAGTTGCAAATTCATATTATCATTCAAATAAAGCATGGATATCAATAAAAAATGTTGAAAAAATGCAGATGGCAGTCAGACAAATGAAGGAAAAAGAACTTTTTTTAAATCACTTTTTTGATGCTCGGATTTAAACCTTAAAAATGCCTAAAAAGCCTATAAATACGCGGTAAAAAGGGTAAATATCCTTGACAAATATAGGGAAAACAGGTATAACAATATCTAGAGGCAGGGTGCCTAGATAAACAGGAGGAGGAAATTATCCATGAACAAAACAGAATTAGTAGCAGCTATTGCTGACAAAGCAGAGATTTCTAAGAAAGATTCTGAAAAAGCTTTAAAAGCTTTTGTTGATGTAGTTACAGAAGAACTTAAGAAAGGTCATAAGATTCAGTTAGTTGGATTCGGAACGTTCGAGACAAGCGAGAGAGCTGCAAGAGAGGGAAGAAATCCGTCTACAGGGGAGACAATGAAGATTGAAGCTTGCAAAGCACCTAAGTTCAAAGCTGGTAAAGCATTAAAAGACGCTGTTAACGAGTAATGGATTAGTTCTAGATAAGTGTACGGGCGGGGAGTTGTTGGCTCCTCGTTCTTTTTGGTATATGGAAATTGTGTGTAAGAAGCGTACAATTTAATTGGGGACGGGGTTTTTTTGAAAAAACCCCGTCCCCAATTGGAAGAAAATGGAGAAATATTATGAGATTAGATAAATTTTTGAAGGTGTCGCGTTTAATCAAGCGCAGAACGGTTGCAAATGAAGCTTGTGATGCTGGGCGAGTGCTGGTTAATGGTAGTGTTGCGAAGGCTTCGGTCAAGGTTAAAGTCGGAGATATTATTGAAATTCAGTTTGGTACAAGAACTGTGAAAGTCGAAGTCCTGGATATTCAGGAGACGACGAAGAAGGAAGAGGCGAAAGACTTGTTCAAATATCTGTAATAAATGCAGGGTACCTTTCATATGATTACTAAGAAAGGTTGTGATGTGCATGGATGAGAGAAATGTATCAAAACCAGCTATGCGGGGGCATAAACTGGTTTTGAATAACCGGACCGCAAGTCTGGTGACGGGTGTGAAGGATGTATTATCTTTTGATTTGAATGAAGTTCTACTGGAAACGGAGCAGGGAATGTTGATGGTGAAGGGGACGGACCTTCATGTAAACCGGCTGAGTCTGGAAAAAGGAGAAGTGGATCTGTCCGGAAATATTGACAGTATTGCTTATTCGGATGTGCATGCAGAACAAAAACAGGGAGAGAATTTATTTGCACGTTTGTTTCGTTAATGTGTGCGGAAAGTTGCAGGAAAGTCAATGATTGGGATTGAAAAAGAATTATTAATTTTTCTGACTGCATTTTCATCTGGATTATTTTTAAGAGGAACATACAGATGCCTGGAATGCTTCCGAGATATTGTGAAACATTCGTTTCTCGCAGTCGGAATAGAGGACTTGTTTTACTGGATTTTTGTGGAAATGTATCTGTTTGTGCAAATTTACCACACTAGTAGTGGTAGTGTGCGCTGGTATTATATACTAGGTGTTGTAGTTGGAGCGTGCTTGATGTCATGGCTTTTGCAGAAAGTTAAAAAAATGTGTAAAAAAATCTACACCCGTAAAACTTGATAAATTTCAGGGAAAAAGTTATTATTATAAAAAGGTATAAATCGGTGTGGGAACCGAAGACAAGGGTGAGTATTAATATGAAAGATACGAGGCGTAATAGCCGTAAGAGAAGGTCCAGGAGGCGGACGAATCAACACAAGTTGAGTGTGCTTGTAATTACAGGTGTAATTTTTTTGATGACAGCACTTGTAGTGGTCGGTGGAATTTCTCTTCGGGCGAAGGAGAAAAGTTATTTGGCTCAGGAGACGGAGCTTAAGAAACAGATAGATGAAGAGAAAGCCAGATCACAGGAGATAGACGATATGGAAGCATACGTTGGAACTGACGAGTATGTGGAAGAGATTGCGAAGGAAAAGCTTGGTCTGGTGAATGAAAATGAGATCATATTAAAAGCAAAGTAACGAATGAAAAAGCTTTGGGCGAAAGCCCGAAGCTTTTTTGTATAATAGGAAATTGCAGTTCCTATTATATAAAAAGCGGAGCGGGAATACGAAAGCTGAGATAGAAGGATTAGTAAGGGGAGATTTTTATGCAGGAATTGAAAGAGCGGGGAGCACAGATTTTCACGAATCCGTATGTGATTCAAGTAGACAAGTTTGCGGGATCTTTAAAGAAGCTGTCAGATACATTTTCAAAGCTGGAGGATTATCGCGCTACATTTACAAATGAGGAAAATGACGACATTTTTGAGCGTGTGACTCAGAAGGTGTGCCGGGAGTGTGAAAATCGAGAAAAATGTCTGGGGGAGAGACGGCAGCAAACGTATCATATGATGCGGGAAATTCTGTGTGCGGTTCAGGACTACGGTGCCGAGCTAAATGTGGAATTAAAACGCAGGCTTATGAAGCAGTGCCTTTTGGCACCGAGATTTTTGCGGGAGACACTGGAAAATTATGAAAATGTGAGACAGAAGTTGATATGGAATAATAAAATGGTACAGAACCGGGAGGGCTTTGCTGCGCAGTTAAATGACCTGGCGAAGACTTTGTGCTATACGACTCACGAGCTGGATGCCGGGATATTTGAAGATGAGCATTTGAAAAAGAAAATCCGAAATCAGTTAAAAAAGTCCGGAATCAAGATTTTGTCCTCGGTTTTTTATATGACCGCCCAGGGTAAATATGAGATACATTTGACGTTAAAGGCGTCCAAGGGGCATATTGTCGCTATGAAAGAACTGGCGTCAGAAGTTGGGAAAATGGCAGGCCGGATCATGGTTCCCGGGAGGGGAGAACGCCCAATTATCGGGGACGAGTACTGCACAGTTGCCTGTGTGGAAGGAGCAAGATTTCACACGATCCAGGGTGTGGCCAAAATAGGAAAAGGCAGCGAGAAAATTTCCGGAGATACATTTTTGACCTCGGACTTGCCGGGAGGAAGAAAAGGTGTGGCACTGTCAGACGGTATGGGTTCAGGTGAGCGCGCATTTCGGGAGAGTACGATGGTAGTGGAAATGTTAGAAGAGCTTTTAAACGCTGGATTCCCGGTAAAAACGGCAGTTCAGATTATGAATACAGCCCTCGTGACCGGTCGGGAAGAAGTAATGTTTTCCACGATTGATGTGGCGATTATTGATCTGTACGATGCAAGCTGTGAGATAGTAAAAGCAGGAGCAGCCACTACATATATAAAACGAAAAGATGAGGTGGAGGAAGTGCATTCTATTTCCCTTCCGATTGGTGCGCTGGCAAGGCTTGATATAGAATCGGAGCGGCGACAACTCGAAGATGGAGACTTTCTTGTTATGGTGACAGACGGTGTATTGGACACCTTGCCGACGGGGAAACAGGACAGCCTCATGGAAGAATTCATTTGTCAGGTGGAGTCCCAGAATCCGGGAGAAATGGCACATCACATTTTGAACCGGGTCATGGAATATGCAGGAGCAGCGCCTCTTGATGATATGACAATTCTTGTGACAGGAATCTGGAAGCTTTAGAATATCATTGTAGTTGAAGTATTTGCCTCTAAGAATAAAAAAGGAATATGGTCTATATGTAAATAGTGAAATAGAGAAAATATATGGAAAACTTGCAATTTGCGGGCAAATTTTATATATTGATATCAGAGATCAAAGCCATTCTTGAATAACAAATAAGCGAGGAAATGTTTGGGCAGATGATTAGAGAGTCGTCCTAACAGGATAAAGCAGATGTATCAGAGAGTAAAAGCTTATGTAGAAGAACAGCATATGCTGGAGAAAAAGGACAGAGTAATTGTAGGCGTATCGGGAGGTGCAGATTCCGTATGCCTGCTTTTTGTGCTTACAAAGCTTCGGGATGAACGACAAAAAAGCGGAGATGGAACATTGGAAATTACGGCGGTGCATGTGCATCATGGCCTTCGCGGAGACAGTGCTGACGCAGACGAGCGTTATGTGCGGAAAATTTGTGATGCGTGGAATGTTCCGCTTGTTGTTTATCATAAGAATATAAGAGAACTTGCAAAATGCTGGAATATGTCTGAAGAGGAAGCGGGCAGAAAGGCCAGGAGAGAGGCATTTCTGGAAGTAAGAAACCAGTATAGTGATGTTCCATGTGATAATGCTCAATATGGTGATATCCAGTCCCACCATGCTGAGTGTGCCAATGGCAGACAAGAGAGCGCACAAGGTTTTGGGAAAATTGCGCTGGCACACCACAGAAATGATGAGGCCGAGACCGTGTTATTTCATTTGTGCCGGGGAACGGATGTCCGGGGACTTGGCGGGATTGCGCCGGTGTCCGGATTTTGGATTCGTCCACTTCTTAATATAGGAAGAAATGAGATTGAATCATATCTAGAAAAAGTGGGAATATCTTATTGTACAGACGAGACGAATGCAGAAAATGTTTATGCAAGAAATAAGCTTCGTAATCAGGTTATTCCACAACTGGAGGAAATAAATGAACAGGCAGTCTGGCACATTTCCAGAACAGCTCAGAGCGTGCGTGAACTTTGGAGCTATGTGGATATGCAGATTGAGGAGTATAAGAAAAAAGTGTTGCAGATAGAGCCACAATCATGTCGGAAAGAAACAAATCTTGCTACAGGAGCTATTAGTCCGATTCTGAATAAAAATGAATATGACAAAGTCCCGGTACCGTTAAAAAGTTATGTGATCCACCGGATCATCTGTGAAGCTGCGGGGCACGAGAAGGATATCAGTGCAGTACATGTACAGGCGGTAGAGGAGCTTTTGAACCGGCAGGTGGGACGGAAAATAGATTTGCCTTATGCTGTGACGGCGAGCCGCATTTATGGAGGAGTGAAGTTTGAAAAGAAACCAGTCATTTCTACAAAAATGATTGATTCAAACCATTTAAATGATGAAAATATAGAAAATCCAGAGGCCTTGTTTCAGTTCCGCATTTTCGAAAGACCGCCTGGAATGAAAGCATTTCCCGAAAAAACCTACACGAAATGGTTTGATTATGATATAATTAATAACACTGTGGAAATCAGACACAGACAGGCCGGAGATGTCCTTGCAATTAATAAAAATGGAGGAACGCAAAGGCTGAAAAAGTATTTTATTAATGAGAAAATTTCGCAGGAAGAGCGAGAGAAAGTCTGGCTGGTGGCAGATGGGCACGATATTATGTGGGTGGTCGGTCACAGACAGAGCCAGCGTTATCAGATTACAGAATCTACAAAAAAGATTTTAGAAATTCACTTTTGCAAAGGAGAAAATTATGGCAGAGACAGTAAGAGTATTAGTTGAGGAAGAAGAAGTTGATAAGAGGATCCGTGATCTTGGAGAGCAGATCAGTAAAGATTATGAAGGAAAAGAAGTGCATCTCATCTGTGTATTAAAAGGTGGCGTATTCTTTATGTGCGAACTGGCAAAGAGAATTACCGTGCCGGTGTCCATGGACTTTATGAGTGTTAGCAGTTATGGTGACGGAACAGCTTCAAGCGGTGTAGTTAAGATTGCAAAAGACCTTGATGAGACACTGGAAGGAAAAGATGTTCTGATCGTAGAAGATATCATTGATTCAGGAAGAACACTTTCTTATCTGATTGAAATTCTTAAAAAACGTGGACCAAAGAGCCTGAGACTTTGTACATTATTAGATAAACCGGAAAGACGTGTCAAAGACGTGAAGGTTGATTATGTCGGATTTAACATTCCAGATGAATTTGTTGTGGGCTACGGTCTGGATTATGCCCAGAAATATAGAAATCTTCCATACATCGGAGTTGTAGAAGGTGTGGAGTAGAAGGGAGCAAAAAGCTTGGACACTAGAAAAAATAAAGGAATCAGCGGAGCCGGTCTTTTAGTTCTTGTTGTATTCCTGTTTGCAGTGCTCTGGTTTACGAACATGTTCGAGAACCAGAGTGACAGACTTACCTGGAGTGAGTTTCAGACACTGGTTACAGGAGACAATGTAGACAGCATTTCTGTGATTCAGAATAAAAATGTGCCGACCGGACATGTGGAAATCAAACTGAAGAAGGAAGATAAAGACGGTAAGCAGGTGCGGTATCTGTATGTTTCAGATATTAATGAAGTGCAGGATTATCTGAAAGAGAATAAGCTGGACTATGATATGGCAGATGTTCCGCAGGACACATTATTTTCAACAACAATTTTGCCGGTGCTTCTTACACTTGCAGGTGTGATGTTCATTTTTATGATGATGAACCGTCAGGGAGGAAATGCCGGAAGCAAAGCCATGAGCTTTGGAAAGAGCCGTGCAAAGTTAAGCACAGACAGCGACAAGAAGGTTACATTTGATCATGTTGCAGGACTGAAAGAAGAGAAAGAGGAGCTGGAGGAGATTGTTGATTTCCTGAAAGAACCTAAGAAATATATCCAGGTTGGAGCGCGTATCCCGAAAGGAGTTCTCCTTGTGGGACCTCCGGGAACCGGAAAGACACTGCTGGCCAAGGCAGTAGCCGGAGAGGCAGGAGTTCCGTTCTTTACTATTTCCGGATCTGATTTTGTGGAAATGTTTGTCGGAGTCGGAGCTTCCAGAGTCCGTGACTTATTCGAAGAGGCTAAGAAAAATGCACCGTGCATCATTTTTATCGATGAGATTGATGCAGTCGCAAGACGAAGAGGAACCGGTATGGGCGGCGGTCATGATGAGCGTGAGCAGACATTGAACCAGTTACTTGTTGAGATGGACGGATTTGGTGTCAATGAAGGGATCATTGTCATGGCAGCAACGAACCGTGTCGACATTCTGGATCCTGCAATCCTTCGTCCGGGACGTTTTGACCGTAAAGTCGTAGTCGGAAGACCGGATGTACAGGGAAGAGAAGAAATTTTAAAAGTTCACGCAAAGGGAAAACCGCTCAGTGAGGAGATCAATCTGAAACAGATCGCGCAGACAACTGCAGGATTTGCAGGAGCAGATCTTGAGAACTTATTAAATGAAGCGGCAATTCTGGCAGCAAAAGCAGGACGCCTCTTCTTAAAGCAGGAAGACATCCAGAAAGCATTTATCAAAGTCGGAATCGGAGCAGAGAAAAAGAGCCGTGTTATTTCTGAAAAAGAAAGAAGAATCACAGCTTTCCACGAGGCAGGTCATGCAATTTTGTTCCATGTCCTTCCGGACGTGGGACCGGTGTACAGTGTATCTATCATTCCGACCGGAAGTGCCGGCGGATATACGATGCCGCTTCCGGAGCAGGACGAAATGTTCAATACAAAAGGCAAGATGCTGCAGGATATCACAGTGGCACTTGGCGGCCGTGTTGCGGAAGAAATCATTTTTGATGATATTACGACAGGAGCTTTTCAGGATATTAAACAGGCGACTGGTATTGCGAAATCCATGGTAACGAAGTTCGGTATGTCTGAGAAAGTCGGACCGATCAATTACGACGATGACAGCGATGAAGTTTTCATCGGAAGAGATCTTGCACATGCTTCCAGGGGTTACGGTGAGAATGTTGCCGGTGTGATCGATCAGGAAGTAAAACGGATCATAGATGAGTGCTATGCAAAGGCGAAGAGCATTATTCATGAGTACGATCATGTACTTCATGCATGTGCAGAACTGCTTTTGGAAAAAGAAAAGATTTCCAGAGAAGAGTTTGAAGCGTTGTTTGGAGATGAAGCATAGATGAATAAGAAAGCATTATTTTGCGACGGTACTTCGCAGTATGTGAATCCGTCCGAACCGGAGCGCAACGAAGAAGTTGTGTTCCGGTTCCGTACCGCTAAGGACGATGCAGAACATGTCTGCCTTGTTCACGAGAAAATCCGGTATGAGATGGAGAAGGCACAGACGGGCGAAGTATTTGACTATTATGAGATAAAAAGACAGCTGGGCGAGGAGCCGTTCCGGTATTATTTTGAGATCCGAAGCGGCAGTGAAGTATGCTATTATAACCGGTGCGGAGTGTCAGAGCGAGTGGTGTCAGACTATGATTATGTAGTCTGTCCGGGCTTTCGTACACCGAAGTGGGCGAAAGGTGCAGTCATGTATCAGATATTTACAGATCGTTTCTGCAACGGTGACCCTGACAATGATGTGGAAGACCGGGAATATTACTATATCGGAGACTACAGTAGAAAAGTTACAGACTGGAACCGCTATCCGGCAACCATGGATGTGCGGGAATTCTATGGTGGAGATTTAAAAGGAGTCTGGGATAAACTGGACTATTTACAGGATCTTGGAGTAGAAGTGTTATACTTTAATCCAATTTTTGTATCTCCTTCCAATCACAAATACGACATTCAGGATTATGATTACATTGATCCTCATTATGGAGTAATTGTTGAAGACGGCGGGAATATACTGGCAGAGGGCGATCATGAAAATGCCAATGCCACGAAATATCAAAAACGAGTGACGGACAAAAAGAATCTGGAAGCCAGCAATGAATTTTTTGTTCAGTTTGTGGAAGAGGTGCATCGGCGCGGCATGAAGGTGATTCTGGATGGAGTGTTCAATCACTGTGGATCCTTCAATAAATGGCTGGACAGAGAGCGCATTTACGAGAAACAGGAAGGGTATGAGCCGGGAGCATATGTCAGCGCAGACAGCCCGTATCGCAGCTATTTCCGGTTCTTTCAGGAAGAGCGGGAACGCTGGCCATACAATGGTTCATATGACGGATGGTGGGGACATGATACACTGCCGAAGCTGAACTACGAAGATTCACCGAAACTGGAAGCTTATATTTTTGAGATTGCGAAGAAATGGGTGTCACCGCCGTACAATGCGGATGGCTGGCGTTTGGATGTGGCAGCGGATCTTGGAAGAAGTAACGAGTACAATCACGAATTCTGGAAAAAGTTCCGTAAAGTTGTAAAAGAAGCAAATCCGGAAGCACTGATCCTGGCGGAGCATTACGGAGATCCAAGCGAGTGGCTGGAAGGTGATGAGTGGGATACCATCATGAACTACGACGCATTTATGGAGCCGGTCACCTGGTTTTTGACTGGGATGGAGAAGCACAGTGACGAGGCAAGAGAAGACTTAAGAGGCAACGCCGACGCATTTGTAAATGCGATATGTCATCACATGAGCAATATGATGACGCCGTCCCTGCAGGTTTCCATGAATGAATTGTCGAATCATGACCATTCCAGATTCTTGACGAGAACGAATCACAGAGTCGGCCGTGTGCAGGAACTGGGGGCAGAAGCAGCCAATGAAAATGTCAATGTGGCAGTTATGCGTGAGGCGGTCGTTATGCAGATGACGTGGCCGGGCGCACCAACTGTTTATTATGGCGACGAGGCCGGCGTGTGCGGATTTACGGATCCAGACAACCGACGTACGTATCCGTGGGGGCATGAAGATCAGGAGCTGATTGCATTTCACAGAGAAATGATCCGGATCCACAAGCGATACCCGGTGTTCAGGGAAGGTTCTGTTCAGATGCTTGAGTGGCGGGAAAATGTATTGGCTTATGCAAGAACAGATCAGAACCAGCGGATTGTTGTAATCATTAATAACAGTGATGCTCTGGAGGAAGTAACGGTTCCTGTATGGCAGGCAGAAATCCCGATGCGTGGACGTATGAGAAGGCTGATGTATTCTTATCATGAGGGCTACACAACTGAGTACGAAGAGTATATAGTAGAAGATGGAGAGATAGTTGTAAACATGGGTGCGTACTCCGCACTTGTTTTGAAGGAGATGGACGTTAATTATGGATAGGTTAGACGTAAAACTTTGGGCGCTTGCAGAAAAAGGACAGATTGTTCCGGACCGGTCACTTCTTAAGACACCGGAGCAGATTGCCGAAATCAGAAAGAGCGCTGACCTCAACACAGCGGTACTGGATCATGTGGCTGCACATATCAAAGCTGGTATGAGCACAGCGCAGATCGATAAGCTTGTATATGATTTCACGACAGAACACGGAGGAATTCCGGCACCGCTTGGATATGAAGGATTTCCAAAGAGTGTGTGCACGTCGATCAATAATGTTGTATGCCACGGAATTCCAAGTGAGAATGAAATCCTTGTAGAAGGGGATATTATCAATGTAGACGTATCAACCATTTTAAATGGATATTATTCAGATGCTTCTCGTATGTTCAAGATTGGAAATGTGTCCGAAAGAGCAGAACGGATCGTGCGTGTAACACAGGAGTGTGTAGAGCGTGGCCTAAAGGCAGCAAAGCCATGGGGGCATCTGGGAGATATTGCATATGCGATTAACACGCATGCAAAGAAAAATGGATATTCTGTTGTAGAGGAAATTGGAGGACATGGAATTGGTCTTGAATTCCACGAAGAGCCATTTGTAAGTTATGTAACACCAAAAGGCAGTGAAATGGTGCTTGTTCCTGGTATGATGTTCACAATCGAGCCGATGATCAACGAGGGAACACCGGAGTTCTATGTAGATGAGGATAACGGCTGGACCGTATATACAGATGATGACGGATTGTCAGCCCAGGTAGAGTACATGGTACTTGTAAAAGAAAAGAGTGTAGAAGTACTGACGAAATAATAGATAGCAAAGCTGTTTGATACTGGTTACAGCAACTGCTGCTGTGAGCAGATATGATTCCATAGACAGGAATTATTAGATGACTTTAAGATAATGACACGAGATGCAGGAGGAAAAACAGATGCTTAGAATTGGAATGTTGACAAGTGGTGGAGACTGTCAGGCACTGAATGCAGCAATGCGCGGCGTGGTGAAAGGACTGTTTCAGGCACGTAAAGACGTGGAGATTTATGGATTTGAAGAGGGATATAAAGGTTTGATCTACTCGAACTTCAGAATGCTTAAAGCTGAAGATTTCTCAGGAATTTTAACAGTCGGAGGAACAATCCTTGGAACTTCAAGACAGCCGTTCAAACTAATGCGTGTACCGGATGAAAATGGGCTGGACAAAGTAGAAGCTATGAAGCACACTTATCACAAGTTAAGTCTGGATTGTCTTGTGATCCTTGGTGGAAATGGAACTCATAAGACAGCAAACCTTCTGCGTGAGGAAGGCTTAAATGTTGTGACGCTTCCGAAGACGATCGACAATGATCTGTGGGGAACAGATATGACATTTGGATTCCACAGTGCGGTTGAAGTCGCAACAGATACGATCGATCGTATCCATACAACAGCAACTTCCCACAACCGTGTATTTATTATTGAGATCATGGGACATAAAGTCGGCTGGGTAACGCTGCACGCAGGAATTGCAGGCGGTGCCGACATTATTCTGCTTCCGGAGATTCCTTATGACATGGATGTGATTGCAGAGGCAATAGACAAGCGTGCCAAATCAGGTAAAAAGTTTACCATTATCGCAGTGGCAGAAGGAGCTATTTCCAAGGAAGACGCGAAGCTTTCCAAGAAAGAATTAAAGGACAAACAGGCAAAGAAGAAATATCCTTCTGTAGCTTATGAGATGGCAGAAAAAGTTCAGAAGAGAACTCAGCAGGAAGTGCGTATCGCAATTCCCGGACACACACAAAGAGGTGGATCCCCGTGTCCATTTGACCGTGTATTGTCAACAAGACTCGGCGCAGAAGCTGCCCGCGCGATCTTAGATGAAAATTATGGTTGTATGATGTCCGTAAAGAATGATAAGATTGTTCGTGTTCCGCTTAGTGAAGTAGCAGGAAAGTTAAAATATGTTGATCCGAAGTCTGAGATCATTAGACAGGCAAAGATCACCGGAATTAGTTTTGGAGATGAATAATAACCATGTCATATATGGCTTTATACCGGAAATTCCGGCCAAATGAATTTGAAGATGTAAAGGGACAGGATGCAATTGTGCGGACGTTTAAGAATCAGATCGAAGCAGATCGTATCGGACACGCATACCTGTTCTGTGGAACAAGGGGAACCGGAAAAACAACGGTTGCCAAGATATTTGCAAAAGCAGTTAACTGTGAACACCCGGTAGACGGAAGCCCGTGTGGAGAGTGTGCAGTTTGTAAGGCGATTGCCGCAGGCAATTCCATGAATGTGATTGAAATCGATGCGGCTTCCAACAATGGTGTCGATAACATTCGTGAAATCCGGGAAGAGGTCGCCTACCGTCCAACAGAAGGACGTTATAAAGTGTATATCATTGATGAGGTGCATATGCTGTCTATCGGGGCCTTTAATGCACTTTTGAAGACGCTGGAAGAGCCGCCGGAGTATGTCATATTTATACTGGCAACTACAGAGGCGCATAAGATTCCAGTCACGATTTTAAGCCGGTGTCAGAGATATGATTTTAAACGCATTTCCATCGAGACTATTTCAGCAAGATTGCAGGAATTGATTAATAAAGAAGGATGGGATGTAGAAGAAAAGGCAGTCCGATATATTGCACGTATGGGAGACGGTTCCATGCGTGATGCATTAAGTCTCTTGGATCAGTGTGCTGCATTTTACATCGGACAGAAGCTGACATACGACCATGTGCTGGAAGTACTGGGGGCGGTGGACACGGAAGTATTCAGCCGACTGCTTCGTAAGATTTTGGACAGAGATGTACACAGTGTCGTTGAGATTGTAGATGAGTTGGTCATGCAGGGAAGAGAACTGTCGCAGCTCTCAGCAGATTTTACGTGGTATCTCAGAAACCTTCTGCTTGTCAGAAGCTCTGATGATATGGAAGATGTGTTAGATGTATCCAGTGAGAATCTGGCACGGCTGAAAGAAGAGGCTCAGATGATTGAGGATGATGCATTGATCCGGTATATCCGCGTGTTTTCAGATCTGACCAGTCAGTTAAAATATTCAACCCAGAAGAGGGTCATGCTGGAGGTAGCACTGATTAAATTGTGTCGTCCGGCAATGGAGACAAATCTAGATACATTGCTTGACCGCCTGCGGGCAATAGAGGAAAAGCTGGAAAACGGTGATTTTATGGGAAATGCGGCGAGAGAACGTATTGTCTATGTAAATGGACCGGAAGGAGCAGAACAGGAACCGAAGAAAAAACCGGAACTTCCGGAAGCTCTGAATGAAGATGTAAAACAAGTGGCAAAAGATTTCCGTAAACTCACATCTGATGCATCGCCAATGCTGCGGAATTATCTGAAGCAGGCAAGACTAAGTGCAGGAGAAGGAAACAGACTTCTGATCGTATTGCCGGATGCAGTAGGAGCCGGGGTAGTAGGAACAGAAGAACATAAAGAAGAAATCAGAAATCTGATCGAGAGTAAAATCGGAAAAAAACTGGACATCGATGTCCGTCAGGTAGAAGAAGGACGGAGATTTGAGGACAGTTTTGTAGATATAGAAAAACTAATCAATATGGATATTGTAGTGGAGGATGATTAATTATGGCAAAAAGAGGTGGATTTCCAGGAGGCGGAATGCCGGGGAACATGGCAAACTTAATGAAGCAGGCTCAAAAGATGCAGCGTCAGATGGAAGAGCAGGCAAAAGAAATGGAGACAAAGGAATTTTCTGCTACAGCAGGGGGCGGTGCGGTAGAGGCGACAGTCTCCGGAACAAATAAGCTCCTGAAAGTGAAGCTGGATGAAGAAGCGGTGGATCCGGATGATGTGGAAATGCTGGAAGATATGATCGTTGCAGCTGTGAATGAAGCGATGGACAAGGCCGATGCGGAATCAGCGGCCGGCATGTCACGGCTGACCGGCGGTATGGGCGGCGGAATGCCGGGACTTTTCTAGGCTTGGCGGTGACGATCTATGGATTATTACAGCAGTCAGATAAGCAAACTGATTGAGCAGTTTTCCCGGCTTCCTGGAATCGGACCAAAGTCCGCACAAAGACTGGCATTTCATTTGATCCATATGCCGGATGATCAGGGGCGTGAGCTGGCGGATACGATCGTGAAAGCAAAGGAAAATGTCCGCTACTGTTCTGTGTGCTGTACACTGACGGATCAGGAAATCTGCCCTATCTGTGCCAGCAAGGAGAGGGATCACAAGACGATTATGGTAGTGGAAACACCCAGAGATCTGGCAGCTTATGAAAAGACGGGAAAATATGATGGTGTCTATCATGTCCTTCACGGCGCGATCTCTCCGATGCTGGGGATCGGGCCTGGTGATATTAAGCTGAAAGAGCTGATGGAGCGTTTAAGAGATGATGTGAATGAGGTGATCATCGCAACCAATTCCAGCTTGGAGGGGGAGACAACTGCAATGTATATCAGCAAACTGATCAAACCTGTTGGGATTAAGGTGAGCCGTATTGCCAGTGGTGTTCCTGTAGGAGGAGATCTGGAAT
>ENA-OQNI01001121-OQNI01001121.1-human-gut-metagenome-genome-assembly--contig:-NODE-1121-length-19356-cov-10.368246_pt1 | contig 19356 bp, 18 predicted proteins | sample MGYA00242627_ERZ504876 | MGnify/ENA primary metagenome ERZ504876 (study PRJEB26092, sample SAMD00036386) | human gut metagenome | host: Homo sapiens | study: EMG produced TPA metagenomics assembly of... | reverse complement strand
TAATCAGATCTAAAACGGTAATAACTTACAGATGGTATTTATCAGGCATGCTGTAGCAGAATGGATACGACGGGTTATTAACGATACGCAGCATTATGCAGAAAGAAATGGATTATCTGATGGTATTTGCTAAAGAGATGAGATAAACGAGGAGCGAATAAAATACAGAATCAATAAACATCACGAAATACTGCAAAACACGCGATAAAAACCCACGACCAGAAGTTCAAAAAACATATTACGACCAATAACATCATAAACTACAAACTTGCTCTCAGTGAGTCTGCAAAAACGTGTACAAGGCCAACACATATCTGTAACCTGATAAAATCATACACTCTCATTTAATCTGTTAAAAACAACTCACTTCAAAACATGAGCGTTAACGGGTACACGGTACCAGAATAAAATATACCATGGATGGATAATTTTCATTTTGTTTAACATACAAGACAATCAGAAACGAACAAATATAATCAGGAATTCACTCTGTCAATACCATTGTTTATTCAGTTCTGTTAATCGTTACAGAATCATGAATACCTTATCAAAGAGTAAACTTTCGGTTAATCAGTAATGACAGAGGAATTGATATTCACCAGAACAGTTAGAAAACATCAGATAAACAATCATCGTTAAATCAATACAGTTCATGATGAATAAAATTAAAATCAATTACTGTTTTACTGAAGATGAGAACAGATAGATATCAGCAATAACGTAGTAGAGAATAACTTATCCGAACATTATATGAGTTACAGTAATTATGATTGAGGGGGATGGAGTGGATACGATAACAAGAGTAAATAAAGACAGAGTAAAAGTAAAGGGCAAGTGTAATAATAGTAATAAACCTAAATTAAAATTACCTGTATCTGATGTAAATATAATGATGAACATGGAGTTAAGAAAAAGAGAGAACAGGTATCAGGAAGATCTCAGGATATGAAGAATCCCACAGCACAGATTTAAAGTTGGTCGAATACAATTATTTTAAAAACTTAATTCAAATGTAGTCCTATCCATGTGAATAACATCCTGAAAAGGAAAAGAACAAATACAGTATGTTATCCGCTCATTACTGCAATGATATATAAACAATCAGTAAAAATAAAAACATTATTTCTCAATGATGACCATAACAGAACAGAGAATATACACATTACGACATGGAAACCTTTTTCTTATACATTAATAACTGACGGTAAAACGAAAGTAAAAACACGTTATGCAGAGGATTTATCCCCACCAATCGACCACACTATTAGCACATTTTTTGGACAGCTATGGCATAAGATGTCGTTATAACCTGGCCACAGTGGCTACTGTAGCCACTATGGCCGTTATTTTAGTGTTTACACCTCAAAAAAAGCTCATAATAAAACCACTGGTATGACAAGAAAGACTGCGCTCACAAACTTTCATTTGAAATATAATTATTTTCGATAAATACTGTGGATTGACTATTGAATAAATAATGATTACAACTAAAGTTTCATAAAATAGTAACATCATAAGGTCTTCCCCACGTATTCTCCTGGGACTGAATCACCGTGTAATGAACATTATATGGCGCGATGATTATGCCATTCTGGTTGCATAATGCAACGTAAAGCGCCCGACCAGGATATATCTGAATAACACATACAAGCCTCTGCTTAATTAGCTGATTGAGTACCGGTGTAAGTTTCTCAGCTCTCCGTAGACTGTGAGGACCATATTTTTCAAGATGATTTTTCGGAAATGGGTAGCCATTATTCTGATTCACTTTATCAAAGATATATGCATATAATCTGCGAACATCATTCTCAAACTGATACCGCTCTGACATAGGATAAAATAATTTTTCGGCCTGACCAAGATACCAGTTCACCAAGTAAATAACAGCCTTAAGGCTGTGTGAATGAATAACATCTTCACGATCATCATGAACGTAATTAAAAAGAGCAGATAGCCTCAATATATTTGCGCTGGCTTTTAACGCAATATCCCTGATATGCTCCCACTCACCACCAGGAGAAATCATTCTTTGAATTATGGCATGATTTTCCTGCCAGTCGGCTATTGCTTCATCTGACAGTCTCAGTGTTTTTTTCCTGATTTCAGTTCCGGAGTTAAGATTATTATGCCTGTCCAGAAGCTCATTAATCCTTTTGTGGAAAACGTTCAGATTGTAGTCTGTATATGCCCCGGTCCCGGTGTTCAGACACTCTGCGGAATTACGGTCAGGGCATACAAAAAGAAAGCGTGACAAAAAGCCACTCTCCCGGGCTGATACAGTATTTTTTCTTATGTACTCACTGAACACGCCAGGCTGAGGCATTAATGAAAATGTCAGATGTGGAATGAAATGATAGCATTCACCATCAGCCCGTCTGAAGTCAATTATTTCACCATCCCAGGCCTTACTCATGAGGCCGGGATTATTTTTCAGATGACTTTTGAAAAATATAATTGCTTCATCAGAAATCATCCCAGCCCACGGATAGTCACTCAGTCCTTCCACAAGAGCTTTTAGCGATGTGTCTTCATAAATAAAATTTGGATATGGCGGGCGTTGTGGTCTGCTCAGAAAGTGCTGATGAATTTCCTCTCTCTCATCTTTACCTGAACATCTTTTTTTTATCGCCTGTCTGAAATTACCTTCAAGCACCCGCTGACGGATTTTCCAGATATTCAGTTGATTCTTATAATCATTATTCTGAGTCTGATATTGCTGAATGAGTGATGCTGCAAATTCGTAACAGGGTTTCATGACCAGTTTATTGATGGTGGTTTTCCCCTCCCCCGATTCCGCAACAGTCATCAGGTAAAGCGAACAGGGCTCCGGCATGTCTGTATGCGGCTGTATAACATCGACCAGTGACTGACAGGTCAACGATACCGTTGCCAGGACCACGTTACCGATCAATTCTGTCGGGATCCCGGTACTATTGTGTAATGACCGGATGACATTCCCGAGAACTGGAGGAAGCGTATCTGTCGGGTAGGGCGATATTCTTTTTATCGCCTGTATGGTGGACGTTAGAGCAGGAAGATTCGGCTGAGAATAATGTCCTGTGGATGGATACATCGCTCTGACTCCTTTGTTCTGCTGTAATGAACTGACACAATCCATACACAGCATAAAGCAGGAGTCAGGAACAGCGCCAGAACTGATAAAAGCTGGTTTACTCACAGGCACTCCTGCTTTTCAGGGAGTACTGATGACGATTTTTGTCGTATTTACGTCTGTGAGCGGTTATTACCCACACTGTTCGTGCCAGCTTGTTCGCCACCGCGACTATGGCCACACTGGTCGGACGCCATTTTTTAAGTTCTGTTATCCATGGCCCTGGTTCTTTGACCAGCAATGCTGCCGCCCTTGCTCCGTGAATAAATAATGTCCGGAGATAGGTATCACCACGCTTGCTTATTCCCGGTAGTCGAACCTTCCCTCCTGTGCCTGACTGTCTGGGCACCAGACCAACATAAGCCGCAAAACGCTGATGATTCTCCCATAGTGGAGACTGCTGCCGTGGCGATTACTGGCCCAACGCCCGGTATTTCCATCAGTGGCAGCGCCAGTGATATAAGACGGTAATTCACCATTTGGATTGTCCGCTCCACCCAACATGTTGTTTCCTTAAGGTTCTCACACCAGAAAGTTTCATCCATTTTCTTCCACCCAAGTTGCGGAAGAGCCGCTTTTCATCCGTCGTTGACAGCTATGATGTCGGAAATCTGTGAGGCACCACACACTCCTGCTTTTTCCTTCATCCGTCACCATGCTCTTCAGTTAATTGTAGGACGTGTTTATTACATTTCTGTAAGCGTAAACTGACCGCCGTATGTAGCCATTAAGCCAGTATTGGTAACGTAGGTGCCCACTTTTTCAACTAGTGGACACCTGTTATGGAACAGAAAATATTATCCGCAGAACCCCGCAGAACCCCGCAGAACATTTTCAAATGAGTTTAAACTTCAAATGGTTAAACTGGCTTCACAACCAGGAGCCTCTGTTGCCCGTATTGCCAGGGAACACGATATCAATGATAACCTCCTGTTCAAATGGCTCAGGCTCTGGCAGAACGAAGGGCGTATATCGCGGCGTCTTCCGGTAACAACCTCTTCTGGCGCTGGCGTTGAATTATTACCTGTTGAGATAACGCCTGATGAGCAGAAAGAGCCTGTGGCGGCTCTTACTCCGCTTTTATCCACTCCTTCACAAAGCACAGTCAGTGCCAGTTCCTGTAAAGTTGAGTTCCGCCACGGTAACATGACGCTGGAAAATCCGTCACCAGAGCTGCTCACGGTGTTGATCCGTGAACTGACCGGGAGAGGACGATGATCTCGCTCCCATCAGACACTCGAATCTGGCTGGTTGCCGGCGTTACTGATATGCGTAAATCCTTCAACGGTCTGGGTGAACAGGTACAACATGTGCTGGATGAGAACCCCTTCTCCGGTCACCTGTTTATCTTTCGCGGCCGACGGGGTGACACGATTAAAATCCTGTGGGCTGATGCTGATGGTCTGTGCCTGTTCACCAAACGTCTGGAGGAAGGCCAGTTTATCTGGCCTGCGGTGCGTGACGGTAAGGTATCCATTACCCGCTCGCAGCTGGCAATGTTCCTCGATAAACTGGACTGGCGTCAACCCAAAACATCCCGCCTTAATGCACTGACAATGTTGTAAAAATGTCATGGCCGGATTATAAAAACGGTCATGAGTCGGAAATACCTCATTCGTATCACTGAGCTGGAAAGGCTACTCTCTGAGCAGGCTGAAGCCCTCCGTCAGAAAGATCAGCAACTGAGTCTGGTTGAAGAGACGGAGGCCTTCCTGCGCTCTGCACTGGCACGTGCCGAAGAAAAGATCGAAGAGGAGGAGCGGGAAACAGAACATCTGAGGGCCCAGATAGAAAAACTGCGCCGGATGCTGTTCGGTACCCGTTCTGAAAAACTGCGTCGTGAAGTTGAACAGGCTGAGGCCCTGCTGAATCAACGCCGACAGGACAGCGATCGTTACAGTGGGTGGGAAGACGATCCACAGGTTCCCCGCCAGTTGCGACAGTCGCGCCATCGTCGTCCGTTACCGGCACACCTTCCCCGTGAAATACACCGTCTGGAGTCTGAAGAAAGCTGTTGCCCGGAGTGTGGCAGTGAGCTGGATTATCTGGGTGAAGTCAGTGCTGAGCAGCTGGAACTGGTGAGTAGCGCCCTGAAAGTGATCCGCACTGTTCGGGTAAAAAAAGCCTGTACAAAATGTGACTGTATAGTTGAAGCGCCAGCGCCGTCCCGCCCGATAGAGCGCGGCATCGCGGGCTCCGGATTACTTGCCCGCGTGTTAACGGGAAAATACTGCGAACACCTGCCACTGTATCGTCAGAGTGAAATCTTTGCCCGACAGGGTGCCGAACTGAGCCGTGCATTACTCTCCAACTGGGTTGACGCGTGCTGCCAGTTAATGACTCCGCTGAATGATGCCCTGTACCGTTACGTGATGAACACCCGCAAGGTTCACACTGACGACATACCAGTAAAAGTGCTGGCACCGGGCAGAAAAAAGGCAAAAACAGGACGCATCTGGACGTATGTCCGGGATGACCGGAATGCGGGCTCATCAGAGCCACCGGCGGTCTGGTTCGCCTACTCACCAGACAGGCAGGGAAAACATCCGGTACAACACCTTCGTCCCTTCCGGGGTATCCTGCAGGCGGATGCATTCAGCGGTTACGATCGGCTGTTCAGTGCCGAACGTGAAGGTGGTGCACTGACAGAAGTTGCGTGCTGGGCCCATGCCCGGCGAAAAATCCACGATGTATACATCAGCAGCAAAAGTACGACGGCAGAAGAAGCTCTGAAGCGCATCAGTGAACTGTACGCCATTGAGGATGAAATACGGGGCTTACCGGAGTCTGAACGTCTTGCAGCCAGGCAGCAGCGAAGCAAAGCGTTACTGACGTCGCTGCATGAATGGATGGTGGAGAAGAATGGCACGTTGTCGAAAAAATCCAGACTGGGCGAAGCGTTCAGCTATGTCCTGAATCAGTGGGACGCCCTCTGTTATTACAGTGATGACGGTCTGGCGGAGGCGGACAATAACACAGCAGAAAGAGCGCTTCGTGCCGTCTGTCTCGGGAAAAAGAATTACATGTTCTTCGGCAACGATCATGGAGGCGAGCGCGGAGCTCTGCTGTGCGGACTAATCGGGAGCTGTCGGTTGAACGGTATCGATCCAGAAGCGTATCTGCGCCATATCCTGAGCGTACTGCCGGAATGGCCCTCCAACCGTGTTGACGAACTGCTGCCATGGAACGTAGTTTTCACCGATAAATAAGTGTCAATACGGCGCTCTGTTGACGCTTACACATTTCTCCCCCGCTCAATATCTGGCAGAGGGCATGAATACGGAACGTGACTTCGCACTGCTTGCAACATTTTTGTGATGAGGACAGACTGCGTAATTGGAAATGGTGCAGTCACACTCAGGAATGGCTGTATGATATTCGGGGAGCAGGATTAGATGACTTCATCCTCCCGGATATGTATTACGTTTACTACTACTACGCCTCTGAATTAACAGAATGATGGTAACGGAAGAAAATGCCGGAAAGGGCAGAAAGCGGAAGTCTTGAGGCTGGCAGACAATGCTGGAGCTGGACTTTCAGACAACAAAAAACATCACCGTTCTCACCCCTGCCTGACACACAGGTCTTCTGAGCGCCCAGAGCCCATTTTATCCGGGATGGTGGGACTTGCCATCCCTGTCTGCTTCATCCACCCGGCGGCATTATTGATTGTGATGGAGAGTTCATCACCACCAGGGGCGGACACGGTCATCCTCCTCTGATAACCGTGCCTGGTGGCAGCCGCTTTTACCGCAGCAGCGGCGCAGAGTCGTTACAGTATCAGCACCTGAATCTCGCCCCACAATCCGCTCCAGTGACTGCTGACAGATAAAATACACTGTTTTATCTGATGCATACGGGCTGTGACGTTATTATCTTTCCGGTAGCCCTCTGCACAAAACAGCCTTATGCAAGGGTTGCTGCATCTTGACTGCGTAACCGGCAGTGTGGTGGGGCCAGGTCTTTCAGGTTTAAGGCAGCCAGGAGACGTTACCGGGTCATGGCAGGGTATCACTGGTATACCTCCTCCTGACGGCATGGTCATAATACTGACAGTTATGTGCCTATCGGAAAAAAGCACCAATTCCGGCTTCAAAAAGATCGCCTGTACTGACCGGTGCTGCCGGGTTCAGAACTTCGTTATACACCATGCCAAACCAGTTTGGAGCCAGCAATAAACAGGGGAAGCAGAGCAGTTGCTCTGCTTTTAACTCTCCGGCTGATGCTGCTTCCTGAATCAGTTGGGTCATGGCTTGCTGTAGTGGCTGATGTATTTCCCGTAAATAAGCCTGAGCGATTACCGGGAACCGGCTCCCTTCTGTCATAACCAGGTGGGCTATTCTGGCTCTGCCTGTTGATGCGTCGTCAATTTTCCTGACGGCAGGTAACATCACTCTCAACAGATAGGCTTTTACGGTTTCCCCGTTGCGGCGGGGGGAAGATTCCAGTTCAGTACGGACGGTAGCAATGAACTCCTTCAGAACCGCTTCAAACAATAATTCCTTTGTTGGGAAGTAGTTATATACCGTGCCTTTAGCTACTCCTGCGCGCTTGCTGATATTGCTGATGCTGGCGCGAGCGAACCCTTGTGCAGAGAACTCCTCAAGTGCTGCCCGGGCTATCTGCTGTCGTGTCCTGGCAGTTTTTTCCGGGCTGCAACTACGAGTCTTTCGTGCATGATGAGGACGATTCATATTTGCTGGCATAAATAGTGGCCTTCTGTGTTGTGATAAAATTGACTTAGCGGTCACTTTTGATATTCTTATCCAATAAGTAGTGCGGTAAGGCTGACGTCTGCCGCTAATATTGAAACAGCAGCATAGTATGAGCGCTATATGCTGCCCACAGATCCCCAGAAGAACTGATGGAGAATATATGAAACATTTTATAGCAACAGCAGTCATGGCATCATCCCTTCTTTTCGGCTCTAATGCTCTGGCTGCCTCATCGTCGGCAGCACAGAAGGAAAGCTCGCCTGAACAATCCGGCGGTACATTCAAATACTCCACAGACAGTAAGATTGCTACTGAGCAGAAGAACGTGTATGACACGATAATCAAGTATCAGAACGCACTGAATGCCGGGGATACAAAAACCATCCTGGGCCTGTTTGCTGATGAAAGTTATTCCCAGTGGAATGATAAGTTGACGGCTGACAATACAGAAAAACGCCAGGGGCAGTACGATGATCTGTTCAAGCGTGAAAAGTTTGAGACCGATTTTGCGTTTGACTCTATCTGGATCAACGGAGATACCGCGGTTGTCCGCACTCACCACCATGTGGGTTCTGTTGTAACGAACTTTAAAGAGCAGAAAACCATTATTGACCTGAACCGTGAAGTTTTTGTCCTCAGTAAAATTAATGGTGAATGGAAAATTTTCCTTTATACCTTCAACACCAACCCGCTTCAGGGCGTGGCATGATTATTATAAGCCAGGGAGACCTGGCTTATAATAAATATATGGAGCTTATTATGCCTCTTTCCCGACGTAATTTTATTCAGAATGCCGTTTTAGGAATATCTGCCGCAGGACTGTCATCTGCGCCGGCCCTTGCCAAAAATATCTCATCTTCAACGACACATATCATCAGTAAAACGTCCGGACATGCTGATACATCGACCAGCAAGTCTCTTCATATCATCAGTCTGGACAGACTGGAGGCTTCAGCAAAAGAAGTGATGACGGAAGCCGCGTATGCATATATTGCTCATGGTGCTGGAGATGAGTGGACGTATCATGAGAACCGCAGGGCATTCAGTGATTATCCTCTGTTACCTCACCGACTCAGTGGAGTTGCTGCCCACAGCATTGATATCCGGACTGACCTTTTGGGCCATCATCTGGAGCATCCCCTGCTGATAGCACCTATGGGCGCGCATATGTTCGTCCATCCGGAAGGGGAGGTGATTGCTGCAGCGGGTGCAGAAAAGGCCGGGGCACTTTATGAATCATCAGGGGCATCCAACCGCTCTCTGGAGGATATTGCAAAAGCCAGTAAAGGACCTAAATGGTTCCAGCTGTATTTTAACGCGGATGCTGGTGTGACCCGAAGTTTACTGGAGCGTGCAAAAGCGGCGGGCTATTCAGCCATTATTATCACAGCGGATGCACTTGGTCCCGGGACAAGTGATGCTTTTCTCAGTATGAGTTCGCCTTTCCCTGCAGGAGCGACGTTCGGTAATCATGACCCCCGTTACGGTGGTAAAGGTGATTTTTTTAACCAAAAAGTTGAGCTGACCCCGGCTGATATTGAGTTTGTAAAAAAGGTCACCGGGCTGCCGGTCATTGTCAAGGGCATCCTCAGAGGTGAGGATGCGGTGGTTGCCATTGATGCAGGAGCAGATGCCATCCAGGTGTCTAATCATGGTGGTCGTCAGATTGATGGTGTTCCTTCTGCCATCAGCCAGTTGCAGGAAGTTGCTGCAAGAGTCGGGCACAAAGTTCCGGTCATTTTTGACAGCGGTATTCGCAGGGGGATTGATGTTGTAAGGGCTATCTCTCTTGGGGCAACGGCTGTTGCGGTCGGACGTCCTGTTCTTTATGGCATCGCAGCAGGTGGTGTCGGGGGCGTTGCCGGTGTCATTGAGCACCTGAAGACGGAGCTGAGGACGGCAATGTTACTGAGTGGTGCTCGTACACTTAAGGATTTGTCTCAGGGCTTTATCAGAAACAAGGAGACTGAGCATTGATAGTGGATAAAATCAGGTATTTTAATATGGGAAATTACACGTCGGCATTGTTGCTCCTTGCCCGTCTGATGCTGGCATGCCTTTATATGATATCCGGCGTTCCCAAGCTGCTATCATTCACTGGCACTATCGATAAAATGGCCTCTCTTGGGCTTATATTTCCGGCGATTACTGCAGCAATAGTGGTCCTTGTCGAAATCGTTGGAGCATTAATGATTGTTTTTGGTTTTTTCACCCGGCCAGTGAGCATTATTCTGTGCCTGTATACCGTGCTTGCTTCATTTCTTGGACACGCATTCTGGACGATGCCAGCTGAACTTGCACATGGAAATATGATCCATTTTTATAAGAATATCTGTATTTCGGGTGGTTTTCTTGCCCTTGTTGTATCAGGGCCCGGACGAATCTCCGTCGACAGACGCTGAGTTTCAGTAAATTAGCAAGCGTAGCGTAACAGATATCATAGCAAACAGGTATGTACGTCGCCGGGCATGGATGTTGTTTATTGATTGTATTCCTAAACCACCTCATGGGGTGGTGGTGATTGCTCTTGTTAGCAGGTATCTATCGGTCAACTCCAATATGGTATTTATAAAATCTTTAAATAAGTTTAATTAATTGTATTCTGTATCTACCATAAAATAGTCGGAATAAGATAAAGCCAGGCAAGCTGCAACAAATAAATAATAGTGTAAAAAGGTATATTTTAATCATGAAATATAAATTGGATAGTGGAAATATAGCAATGATAGTAATCAAATACAGACCTACATATTTTCATGAATAGGTCGCTCATTTCAGGGTAAAGCATATCTTTTGTCATTACCAACACAATAAATATGGTTTTTGATCGTTTTTCCCGATCGTTTTAGCAATCATGATAGGTGCAATCTATCATACGCTGGTTATCGATCGGTAAAAACATTTTGAAAATGATTGTTTTGTTGGGGATGATTGCTGAACAAATGATCAATACTGGAATTAAACAGGAATTCATTTTATGAAAATAAAAGTTATAGCATTGGCTACATTTGTTTCTGCTGTGTTTGCTGGTTCAGCTATGGCCTATGACGGAACAATTACGTTTACCGGTAAAGTTGTAGCTCAGACCTGCACAGTTAATACAAGCGACAAAGACTTAGCAGTAACTTTACCCACTGTTGCCACTTCATCTCTAAAAGACAATGCTGCTACGTCAGGGCTGACACCCTTTGCCATTCGTTTAACTGGTTGTGCAACTGGTATGAATAGTGCTCAGAATGTTAAAGCGTACTTTGAGCCTTCAAGTAACATTGACTTAGCTACACATAATTTAAAAAATACTGCTACTCCAACTAAAGCGGATAATGTACAGATTCAGTTGCTAAATAGTAATGGAACTTCAACTATTCTTTTGGGGGAAGCGGATAATGGGCAAGATGTCCAGTCTGAGACAATCGGATCTGATGGAAGTGCCACATTGCGTTATATGGCCCAGTATTATGCAACAGGACAATCTACCGCAGGGGATGTAAAAGCGACGGTCCATTATACCATTGCCTACGAATAAAAAACTTTTTACTCTTTTGTATTTCTGGGCAGGAAATACTGCCCTGTTTTCTTCTGGAGATACCATGCTAAGGTTTGTGCTGTTTTTTTTTACTCTATCTGTATCTGCAGTTGTTCAGGGTAGTGTAGTTATCATGGGAACCCGTGTTGTTTATCCGGCGACTCAAAAGAGTATTAGCATACGTTTAAATAATGACAATGAATCTCCGGCATTAGTCCAGTCCTGGTTAGACGATGGAGATGCAGCAGCTCCCCCTGAGTCAGTCCACGTTCCTTTTATCATTACTCCGCCAATATTTCGTATGGACTCTAAATCAGGACAAACAGTCAGAATTGTATATACAGGCGAGTCACTACCGAAAGACCGAGAATCTCTTTTCTATCTAAATGTTCTGGATATTCCAGCAAAGCCCAGGGCAAAAAAAGACTCCGATAACTCAGAGCAGCGGAATAATAATTATTTGCAACTAGCTATTCGTAGTCGCATAAAATTTTTCTTTCGTCCTGCTCACCTGAAGTTAACACCAAATGATGCTTATCTGAAAGTGACCTGGCACCAGGAGGAAGGCCGAATTAAAGCAGTTAATCCAACACCTTATTACATAACCTACAACAAAATTGCAGTTGACCAGAATAAGCACTTAACGCCTGTTGAACATGGTGGAATGATTCCCCCTTTCTCTTCAACAGTATTTGCACTTAAAGGCAGAACTGCGCCAGCCAGCAAAGTTTCCTGGGTTATTGTTAATGATTACGGAGGATATCAGCAAGGAGAATCTGTTCTGGAGTAAGGTAATAATGAACGCTAATAATCTGTCATGCCTGATTTACTGTCGTTGTTCTCTTCTGCTTTTTGCTGCATTAGGGTTAACAGTAACAAACCATTCATTTGCTGCTGAAGAGGCTGAGTTTGATTCTGAGTTTTTGCATTTGGATAAAGGGATAAATGCTATTGATATCCGCCGCTTTAGTCATGGTAACCCTGTGCCTGAGGGCAGGTATTATTCTGATATTTATGTTAATAATGTATGGAAGGGGAAGGCTGATTTGCAGTATTTACGTACTGCCAATACCGGTGCTCCGACGTTATGCCTGACGCCTGAGCTGCTTTCATTGATTGATTTAGTCAAAGATACTATGTCGGGAAACACCTCCTGCTTTCCGGCGTCAACAGGGCTTTCTTCAGCCAGAATTAATTTTGACTTATCGACTTTAAGGTTGAATATCGAAATCCCTCAGGCACTGCTGAATACACGTCCAAGAGGATATATTTCCCCTGCTCAGTGGCAAAGTGGTGTTCCTGCAGCATTTATAAACTATGATGCTAACTATTACCAGTATAGCTCTTCCGGGACGAGTAACGAACAGACTTATCTGGGATTAAAAGCTGGATTCAATTTGTGGGGATGGGCTTTGCGCCACCGTGGCAGTGAGAGCTGGAATAATAGCTATCCTGCCGGATATCAGAATATAGAAACAAGTATAATGCATGACCTTGCCCCATTGAGAGCACAATTCACATTAGGGGATTTTTATACGAATGGTGAGCTAATGGATAGCCTCAGTTTGCGGGGAGTCAGGTTAGCATCGGATGAACGAATGTTACCCGGCTCTTTACGTGGCTATGCTCCTGCTGTCCGGGGAATAGCTAACAGTAATGCTAAAGTAACCATTTATCAAAATGCTCATATCCTCTATGAAACGACGGTGCCAGCCGGACCATTTGTCATCAATGATTTATATCCCAGTGGATATGCTGGTGACCTTCTCGTTAAGATAACAGAGTCTAATGGCCAGACACGAATGTTCACGGTTCCTTTTGCGGCCGTTGCTCAACTCATTCGTCCCGGATTTAGTCGCTGGCAAATGTCAGTGGGAAAGTATCGTTATGCGAATAAAACATATAATGATTTAATAGCACAAGGCACCTATCAATACGGCCTGACGAATGATATTACTTTAAACAGTGGTCTTACCACAGCTTCAGGATATACAGCGGGGTTAGCTGGCCTGGCCTTTAATACCCCTCTGGGTGCTATAGCATCTGACATTACATTGTCCAGAACAGCATTCAGGTATTCCGGTGTAACGCGTAAAGGTTATAGTCTGCACTCAAGTTATAGCATCAATATTCCAGCCTCAAACACAAATATAACTCTGGCGGCTTATCGTTATTCATCAAAAGATTTTTATCATCTGAAGGATGCGCTATCAGCTAATCACAACGCGTTTATTGATGATGTTTCTGTAAAAAGTACAGCGTTTTATCGTCCCAGGAATCAATTCCAGATTTCAATCAACCAGGAATTAGGTGAAAAATGGGGTGGGATGTATTTAACAGGAACAACCTATAATTACTGGGGACATAAAGGAAGTCGTAATGAATACCAGATGGGGTACAGCAACTTCTGGAAACAACTCGGCTATCAAATTGGATTGTCTCAGTCAAGAGATAATGAGCAACAACGCCGTGATGACAGATTTTATATTAATTTTACTCTCCCTCTGGGAGGAAGTGTTCAAAGCCCGGTGTTTTCCACTGTTTTAAATTATAGCAAAGAAGAGAAAAATAGTATTCAGACATCAATTAGTGGTACTGGCGGGGAGGATAATCAGTTCTCTTATGGTATTTCAGGAAACAGCCAGGAAAACGGGCCTTCCGGTTATGCAATGAATGGGGGTTATCGTTCACCTTATGTAAATATAACCACAACAGTCGGGCATGATACTCAGAATAATAATCAAAGGTCATTTGGTGCGTCGGGAGCGGTGGTCGCACACCCCTATGGAGTGACATTGAGTAATGACCTGAGTGATACTTTTGCCATTATCCATGCTGAAGGAGCTCAGGGGGCTGTCATCAATAATGCCTCTGGTAGTCGTCTGGATTTTTGGGGAAATGGTGTTGTTCCTTATGTTACACCCTATGAGAAAAATCAAATTAGCATCGATCCCTCCAATTTAGATTTGAATGTTGAATTATCGGCGACGGAGCAGGAAATCATTCCTCGTGCTAATAGCGCCACGTTAGTGAAATTTGACACTAAAACAGGAAGAAGTCTGTTATTTGATATTCGTATGTCTACTGGCAATCCCCCTCCAATGGCTTCTGAAGTTCTGGATGAACATGGACAGTTGGCCGGATATGTCGCTCAGGCCGGGAAGGTATTTACCAGGGGACTCCCTGAAAAAGGTCATCTCAGCGTTGTATGGGGACCAGATAATAAAGACAGATGTTCATTTGTATATCATGTTGCACACAATAAAGATGATATGCAATCTCAGCTCGTTCCTGTTCTGTGTATACAGCACCCTAATCAGGAAAAAACATGAAAAGAATCTTTTTCATACCATTGTTTTTAATTTTACTCCCTAAGCTGGCGGTAGCGGGTCCGGATGATTATGTGCCTTCGCAGATAGCGGTTAATACATCCACATTGCCAGGTGTTGTGATTGGTCCTGCTGATGCCCATACCTATCCCCGGGTGATAGGAGAGCTGGCGGGAACAAGTAACCAGTATGTTTTTAATGGCGGTGCCATCGCTCTGATGCGTGGAAAGTTTACACCCGCACTGCCTAAAATTGGAAGTATTACGTATACTTTCCATCAAGGAAACAGCCGTGATTCATCTGATTTTGATATCTATGATATTGGTGTATCCGGACTGGGTATTATTATTGGCATGGCGGGCTATTGGCCCGCAACGCCTCTGGTCCCCATAAATAGCTCAGGTATATATATTGACCCTGTAGGTGCCAATACAAACCCCAATACTTATAACGGTGCGACAGCAAGCTTCGGAGCTCGTTTGTTTGTTGCTTTTGTCGCAACGGGAAGATTACCCAATGGATATATAACAATACCCACCAGGCAGCTTGGTACTATTTTGTTGGAAGCAAAACGTACAAGTTTAAATAATAAAGGACTGACAGCACCTGTTATGTTAAATGGTGGGCGCATTCAGGTACAGAGTCAGACATGTACCATGGGGCAAAAAAACTATGTGGTGCCATTAAATACCGTATATCAATCACAGTTCACATCTTTGTATAAAGAAATACAGGGAGGTAAAATTGACATACACCTACAATGCCCGGATGGAACTGATGTTTATGCTACATTGACAGATGCATCACAGCCAGTGAACAGAACAGATATATTGACCTTAAGCAGTGAATCCACTGCAAAAGGATTTGGCATCAGGCTATATAAAGACAGTGATGTAACTGCCATCAGCTATGGTGAAGACTCCCCTGTGAAAGGAAATGGCAGTCAATGGCACTTCTCCGATTACAGGGGAGAGGTAAATCCACATATCAATTTAAGAGCCAATTATATAAAAATTGCTGATGCAACTACACCTGGAAGTGTGAAGGCTATTGCAACTATTACTTTCTCATATCAATAAAAAACAGTTAATCAGGAGTTAAATTAATATGAAAAATAATGACAGGAAATATATCAGTCTTTTATCACTGCTGCCTTTGCTGATTGCCGGTGTTCCGGCGTTTTCGTAGGGTGACGGGTCCGTGGCGTATCCTGAAGGTAATGGTGTCGCACGGTATCGAATACTTATGCGACTGTGCCGGGGGCAGAGGCCCGGGCTGCTGAACTTACAACCGCGGTTGGAGCTCATGCGAATTGCATCCGGACGTAGCACCACTGCTGTTGGTTCGTGAATGCATGCCAGACCAGTTCGCATCGCTGGGAACTGCAGCATGCGTTGTCGACAAAGCCGGAAACGGCATGGCTCTCAGCAGTTGGTCGGCGTCAGATGCAACTGGTGCCGTGACGGTGGGAGTTGTGGCGAAGGGCACACATCAGAATTCAATGGCACAGGGGGAGTTTTCCTGTACAACCCGTGAAAATGAAGTTTACATCAGATATGACTCAGGTGTCACAAACCCTGTCAGTCCGCGGGGACCGGATAAAATCCGGGGTCCCGGTGGTATCAGTGATGGTGCATGGGATACGGAAGCAGCCACTATCAGGCAACTGAACCCGCTGACGGATGAGGTGTACAGTGGCATCAGTGGACGGATTACAGCATAAGTGCTTAAGGCGTGTGACCATACAGATACGGTCGCTGCAGAGAACAGGGAGAATATCATCCGGAACACGGTGGCCATAAACCGTAACACCCGGGGGCTGCTTTCCCCGGGAGAGGTGCTGGAGATGCATGCGGAGCGTCTGAACAGTCAGCAGGGCTGGTTAATGAGAATCACGAGGAAATGAAGCGGGAGCCGTACAGTGAGGATAAATTTAACGCCATAACGGCTGTGGGCGGGCGGGTATAGTGCCAAGCAGACTGCTTAAAGGCAGGTACTACTTTCAGTGGCGGCTATGTTTCCTGGAATGTGGGTGTCAACTGGTAGTTCTGAACCCGGGCCTGAGTCACCGGGGAGGCAGTTTTCGGTATGAAGTAATGATTCGCTGCCTGTTTTTCTCCCCGATGGCATAACTGACTGTTCCCGGGTATTCCTGAAGATCTGAGAGGAAGAGTGTATATGCTGAACTATCGCATAAGGTCAGTGCAGCTATTTATTGTAAACGGTCGGGCTGACAGGGCGCAGGTGCGTCTGGAATGCGACGATGAAGCCGTTTTTGAATGTTATCTTCTTGCTGAAGGGGAAGGGGAACTGAAAGAACTGAGCCTGTCAGAGCTGGAAGAGCGGGCGCTGATGTATGCGGCAGACAGTTTCCGTTATGAATGATAAGTCAGTTATACCGGTAATGGTAAACGGAGCCGATATCCGGGATACAAGGGGCAGAGAGTATGCTGATTATTATTATGACCCGGGACAGATATCTGGAATATGGCCTGATGCGTATACTGAGCGGATATCAGGTCACGACAGGCAGAGAGCTGTTTAATGCCGGAAAGCAACGTCAGTCACTTCCCGAAGACAGTTATGTGATTCTCTGTGACCGTAATCTGGAAAGGCTTACATACTCTATGTTCTGTGGGCGTCGGTTTCTTGTCATTCCTGTTTCCTCTGTGAGATGCCTGACAGATATCAGGCAAACCATCCGCCGTGGAGCGTGGCTGTTCGGACATACGGCAAGGCCACTGACCCGGACAGAGATGGTGGTGGTCTTCGGGGTTGTTTTCCATGACTACGGGTTTACCTTTCTGGCAGACCGGCTGGGGATAACCATGAAGACGGTATGTGCGCATCTTTACAATGCGATGGAGAAAAATGGTATGCGCGGCGTCAGTATTAAATATCTCTGCAACACCATAGACCGGTAAAAAGATGGTTTTCTGATAAAGGCTGTTGCGACGGGGATTTCTGTGCATGCTGTGTCACGGGCATCCCAGTTCTCCGGATAATTAATGTTATGTAGTCAGGCGTGATAAATTTCATATGGAACAGGTATGCGTTTTATTTGTGATAACAGTTAATGAGGTGTTTCCATACACACTGAAGTTACCTGTAATATTAGCGGGGGATTTGAATGATGTTGCGTGGTCTGCGACCACTCGTTTATTCATGCAAATAAGTGGACTGCTGGATCCACGGTAAGAGTACAGCGAGGGCCGTATTGACGGGGATGTGTTATTCAGCGGGCAGTGCTATGCGCCACGGAAGCAGTTCGCTGACATGGTTGACCGGCCAGTCAGCTATGACGCCAAACACATGGCGAAGGTAGTTTTCTGGATCCTCGTCGTTCAGTTTGCACGTCCCGATCAGGCTGTACAGTAGCACTCCCCGCTCACCACCATGCTCAGAGCTGCGTATTACCGTGAAGGAGATCGGTGAGTAACCCTCTGTGTCGGCACATTATAGCCGTCACATCGGATAACTGTTATCCTTCTGTTCTGATGTATTCTGGGAGGTGATGTTTCACTCCTGATAAGAGCATTACTAATTACAGCTGCTTTTCGGATAACATTCGGGCAGTTTTCTTTAATTCTGAAGTCTGAAAGAGATATCAGTAATTGTATTGCTTTTAAACATTGTCAGTATTTATTTGTCCAAATCGTTCACGTTTCTCATAATCTTCCCGACAGTCACCATCACAAAACAATCCAGTCTTAACAGGTTCTCCGCAGTTATAGCAGAATCCTGTTTCAGGGAGTCTATTCCGGATACGATTTTTTAGTCTGATGCTCATGCTGAATTGTTCATTTTCATAAGCAATATCTGCACTATCTGCCATAAACGATCCTCTGAGGAGACCACATCTTTATAACCCACCACCGAAATATTACAAAGTAATACTCATTGTATAATCTTTAACGGCAGGGGCAGGATAATTGTATCCTGCCCCTGCTTTAATTCTCAGCACAGGTGTTGACTAAAGAGCGTGAAACTTTGCTATTATGTCTTCGTAAGATTCACGGACGGTTATACTTGAGCCTGATTCTGTGAAGTAAACAACAGCAGAAGCATCGTTGCCTTTTTCAATGTATGAAACATTCCAGTCATGGATAGCCACTGCGGGCTGACCATTATCCCGACGGTGCGTCTTAATGAATCGCGGAAGTAATTCTGCAATATCGTTAAAAACACCATTTACGGTATGAGTGATACCACCAACGCAATGTAGATGAGTTGACTCCGGGGTATCATTGTCTGCTTCTGCAAAGAGTATAGCTGTCTTGCTAATTGTAACAGGCGCCTGTGAGCGGGATAATTCGAGAGAAATAAACCCGGATTCTGCCATAAAAACTCCAGTTTGTGATGTTATATCATTTCATATGTTTTTTGTATAACAGAAAATCTTTCTCATGTCAATATTATGAGTGGTTTCTGCCTGTAAACTAACTTTCTTCTCCCGAAATCTGTGAGAGCCAAGGATCGTGGCGTTTATGATCAGAAGCAGGTTGTAAATGACCGGAGCATTGCGCCGGGATGCGTATGTTCTCCCTGGACAGACAGTCTCAGTTCGTAGAATCTATAAATTACTGCTACTGATGCTGCCGGGGAAAGGCGTAACGAAAAAACAGCCTCCGTTACCGGACAGCAAGGAGGCTGAATGGAGTTTACAGGATTTGC
>ENA-OQNI01001102-OQNI01001102.1-human-gut-metagenome-genome-assembly--contig:-NODE-1102-length-19633-cov-2.798113_pt1 | contig 19633 bp, 22 predicted proteins | sample MGYA00242627_ERZ504876 | MGnify/ENA primary metagenome ERZ504876 (study PRJEB26092, sample SAMD00036386) | human gut metagenome | host: Homo sapiens | study: EMG produced TPA metagenomics assembly of... | reverse complement strand
AAGTGACGGCAACCTTGGTCATTGGATGGGTTGTTCAATCTTATGGCTGGTCAGCTGGAAATATCATTGTTTATGCTTTTGCGGGCATTGCCATTTTGGCTTCAATCTATATCTTGATTCATCAAAATAAATTGTATAAGAAAATTGATAATGCTGCTGAGATTGCAGAATAAAAAAATTACTGACAATTTTGTCAGTAATTTTTTTAATAGATGGTATTCTTTGAAGCCATAGAGTAATTATTTGATAACGTATAGACAAATTTTTGAAACAATAAAGCTTTTATGTTATGATTAGATTGTAATTTTATCATAATAGGAGATGGAAAATGGAAAACCAACCAACCTTTTGCCCAAACTGTGGCAAAGAGATTGAAGCAGGAAGTGTATTTTGTACAAACTGTGGAACAAAAATGGAGAATCAGCCAGCCAATGAAACAAGTACAGCAAACTCGGTCAAACCTTTTGTTACTGAAGAACAAAGGGAAATTTTGAAAAATGGTGCGACAAACCTTTGGGAATGGATAGTTAGTCCTGTAAAGGCACCAACAAAAAACGTACAAGAAAATACTCCCCTCTGGTTTAGTTGGTTATCAATTACTTTGACAGCTATTTTTGGAGCGCTTGCCTTGGGAAAAATACTGGTAAATATTATTACAAATACCAGTACTTCTGTCGGGAATGCACTTGGTTCGGCAAATAATTCACTGGGAAGTCTTTATAATCAAAATGTTGGAAATACAGTAGCAAACACTGCCAATCATGTTTTTGGACAGATGATTTTTCCGATTATTATTAGTTTCATTATTCTTCATGCAGCAACCATTTTAGGTGGATGGCTAGCAAATTTTGCAATTCTTGGCGATAAAACTTTTACATTCAAAAAAATGCTTAATTATTATGGACGTTTTTATGTTCTTTTATTTGCATTGAACTTTGTAAGTTTTCTATTTGCGCTCATTGGTATCAATGCTCTAGCGATTTTTATAATTTATTTAGCACTTATGCTTTGGGGATTTATTTCATTTTTTACTTATATCAACACCATTCATCAGCGGAAAATGGATACATTTTACATCAAACTTCTTGCATGGCTTGCTAATAGTGCGATTCTAGGATTGGCATTTTTGATTGTTTTTGCAATTATGGGCTCAGAAATTGCGACACTCATTAGCAATGCAACCGGCGGTATATTATAGGAGATAATGATGAAAAACAACACAAAATTTTGCCCACATTGTGGCACAGAAAATAAAAAAGATGCTGCATTTTGCGCAAACTGTGGTCAGTCAATGACTATCAACCAACCAGAGAATAAAGAAGCAGAAACGAAAGAAAAACGTCCAGTAAATAAAAAAAGGATTGGAATCATTGGTGCTGTAATAGCGATTTTTATCATCATAGGAGGTATTTTTGCTTATATCAACGCCCAACCTAAAAGTATCTTAAATGCTTTAAAGGTCAACTTTTCTGGTTACAATAGCCAAGGAACAGTGGAGCTTTTAGGAGATTATCAGAAAAAAGAAATTGAAATTATTGGTGCAAAAGTTGGACTGCCATCATCAGAGGTCAAAAAAGCAGAGGACAGTAATATTTTTTCATTTTTCAACTCAACGACAAATAACTCAACAAAATGGCAAAAATTTGCAAAATATTTTGAAGATACAAGGATAAATATTAGCCATTCGCAAAATCTATCCAACGGACAAAAAGTGACTTTAAAAATCACAACAACATTAAAAGACAATCCAATCAAGGAAGAAACGAAAACTTATACAGTCAAAAATTTGAAAAAAGCAACAACTTACACGATTGAGAGTGTTTTGAAAGACAATCCTGTCAGCTTTACTGGTTTCAATCATTTTGGTTCAGTCAAATTTGATGATGATAAGTTCACAGTGAATAATGATAATTCTGCACCGACAGATTTGACAAATAGCGAACAGATTATCGTTAGACTTTCACAAGATTATATTAATCAACAAAAAAGCAATGGAAAAATATTGTCAGGTACAGCAAGTAAAACATTGACGGTTGCAGACTTGGAAAGTAGTCCCAAAATATCAAACTTAAATGATTTATTAACGCAAGAAGATACAGTTGTTCGCGCAGATAATGAAAGCAGCACTGGGGATTTTGGAACAACTTATACCGTGACACGCATGGATTCCTATTTTGTTGGAACTAATATCAGCTCATGGGGATATAGCTCTAGTGATGATAGCGATAAGGGTGAGTTTTCTGTTGTAACTATTTATAAAATTGTTTCTCATTATAACAGTGATACAGATACTAAAAATGACAGTACAAGTTATTATAGCTATGGTTATACAGGGTTAACCTTGAATAATGGAAAAGTTGATGTGAGTGATTTAACAGGAAATAACAAATATAAAGGTGGTAGTTCGTCATCAGAGCAGGCAGCAGTTGACCAACTCAAATCTGATTATTCTAGTGCTACAAAATTAAATTAAAAAAAATAGTTCTATCGATCCTGATAGAACTATTTTTTATTAAAAATTAACCCGAAAAAGTTCAAAAGACTTGATAAATTTTTCCAAAATGATTATAATAAATTTATCAATGGTCAAATATGGTCAAACTTTTTATATTAAAAAGGGAGAAATGATTTATTGATTTTTTAAATTTGATGTAAAATAAAAGTAAACGTTATCACTTAAATTACAAATTAAGGAGAGAAAATGACGACTACTGTTTATTTTGAAAAAGATGGTGGCATTGATATTGAACTTAAAGGGGCAAGAAAAGTTCTTTCTTTAAGAAAACATATCAGGATTGAACCTGAAAAAGTGGAGAATGTCCAGCTTATTTCTGACTTGAAAAAGCCCAAATTTTATAAAAAAGTAGCGCGAACTAATGCCTGGTACTATGGTGGGTGGTTCAGAGAAAACGGCGAAAATGAGTTTTGGGATGTCCGTAATAATAATCGAGTTCTAGTCATTACCACAAATAATTTCAAATATAAAAAGCTTTACATCGAAGTTGGTCCCGATTTTAGATTAAATTCTTTCGTAAGTGGAAGATAAAAATTAATTTAAAACTGATTACTGAGAATTAAGAGGAGGAAAGCGATGCTTTGTCAAAATTGTAATATTAATGAAGCGACGATTCACCTTTACACAAGTGTAAATGGTCAGAAAAAACAAATTGATTTGTGCCAAAACTGTTATCAAATTATGAAATCTGGTGGTCAAGAAGCTTTATTTGGCGCAGGAAATGCCTCAAATGGAAATTCTGATGAACCCTTTAATCCGTTTAACGATATCTTCAGTGCTTTGCAAGGTCAAGATTTTAATGGGGCAGCAAGTAATCAAACTCCCCCAACACAAACGGGTGGGCGTGGTCCGCGTGGTCCACAAAATCCTCGGGCAAAACAACCTAAAGGGATGCTAGAAGAATTCGGTATTAATATCACCGAATCAGCTCGTCGTGGCGAAATTGACCCAGTGATTGGGCGTGATGAAGAAATCAAACGTGTTATTGAGATTTTAAATCGCAGAACTAAGAATAATCCAGTGCTAATTGGTGAACCTGGTGTTGGTAAAACAGCAGTTGTTGAAGGTTTAGCACAAAAAATAGTCGATGGCGATGTGCCACAAAAACTGCAAAATAAAGAAGTTATTCGTCTTGACGTGGTTTCTCTTGTTCAAGGAACAGGAATTCGTGGACAATTTGAAGAACGGATGCAAAAATTAATGGATGAAATCAGAAAACGTAATGATGTCATTATGTTTATTGATGAAATTCATGAAATTGTCGGTGCTGGTTCTGCTGGCGACGGCAATATGGATGCAGGTAATATCCTAAAACCGGCTCTTGCACGTGGTGAGCTTCAATTGGTTGGAGCAACAACACTCAACGAATATCGTATTATTGAAAAAGATGCGGCACTTGAACGTCGGATGCAACCGGTCAAAGTAGATGAACCATCAGTTGATGAAACAATTACGATTTTGCGAGGCATTCAAGCACGTTATGAAGATTATCATCATGTGAAATACACTGATGAGGCTATTGAAGCAGCTGCTCATTTGTCAAATCGTTACATTCAAGACCGATTCTTACCAGATAAAGCCATCGACCTTTTAGATGAATCTGGTTCTAAGAAAAATCTGACTTTGAAATTTGTTGACCCTGAGGATATCAATCGTCGAATTGCTGATGCGGAAAGTAAGAAAAATGAAGCAACTAAGGCTGAAGATTTTGAAAAAGCCGCTCATTTCCGTGACCAAATCAGTAAACTTCGTGAATTGCAAAAACAAGAAGTTACTGACGAAGATATGCCAGTCATAACTGAAAAAGATATTGAACAAATTGTTGAACAAAAAACACAAATTCCAGTTGGGGATTTGAAAGAAAAAGAACAAACTCAGTTGATTAATTTGGCTGATGATTTGAAAGCACATGTGATTGGTCAAGATGAAGCAGTAGATAAAATATCAAAAGCAATTCGTCGCTCACGTGTAGGTCTTGGCAAACCTAACCGTCCAATTGGTTCTTTCCTTTTTGTTGGTCCAACAGGTGTAGGTAAAACCGAACTTGCTAAACAATTGGCTAAAGAATTATTTGGCTCAAGTGAGAGCATGATTCGTTTTGATATGTCGGAATACATGGAAAAACATTCGGTGGCCAAATTGATTGGTGCGCCTCCAGGATATGTAGGTTATGAAGAAGCGGGTCAATTGACCGAACGTGTTCGTCGTAATCCATACAGTTTGATTTTGCTTGATGAAATTGAAAAAGCTCATCCTGATGTCATGCACATGTTCTTACAAATTCTTGAAGATGGCCGTCTGACAGATGCACAAGGACGGACAGTATCCTTCAAAGATAGTTTGATTATCATGACTTCAAATGCCGGAACTGGTAAAGTTGAAGCTTCTGTTGGATTTGGTGCAGCCCGCGAAGGACGAACTAAATCAGTGCTTGGTCAACTTGGTGATTTCTTTAGCCCTGAATTCATGAACCGTTTTGACGGAATTATTGAATTCTCTGCTTTAAGCAAAGAAAATCTCCTTAAAATTGTTGATTTAATGCTTGATGAAGTCAATGAACAAATTGGACGTAATGATATTCATCTTAGTGTCACTCAAGCCGCTAAAGAAAAATTAGTGGACTTAGGATATAACCCTGCAATGGGTGCAAGACCTCTTCGTAGAACAATTCAAGAAAATATTGAAGATTCAATTGCTGATTTCTACATTGAACATCCTGAATATAAACAATTGGTAGCTGATTTGATTGATGATAAAATTGTCATTTCTAATCAAACCCAAGAAACAGCAGAAACCACTGATGAAGAAGTTCCTGCCGAATAAAAAATTCTGTCAGTAAAATAGTATTAGTGACAGAAAAATGAAACAATGAAAAAATTGCTGACGAGATTAATGTCAGCAATTTTTCTATTCACAATGAACTGCCAGAAATTCTGTCAGTAAATTTTTCAATCCATTTCGTCAATCCACTCATCAAGATAGCCGAGATTGTAATTATATTGGGTTTCGTCAGCAACTTGCGCTAGCGATACATTTGACAAGGTTCTGACAAGAGTATTTTCAATCTCATCAAGCGCAGTTGTAATCGCACAATGTTGTGCTTTACCAGATTCTGCACCAATAAAATTTTGTAAGAGTCCTTGACTTTGAAAAATTCGTCCACGGCCCTCAATGGCCAAGAAGACATCATAAAAACTAATATCAAGAAGATCTTTATTGAGAGAGAAGCCGCCATTTTTTCCAGTTGTTGAGCGTAAAAGTCCTTCATCAACGAGCGATTTGATTATTTTCTTGAGATAAGAGGGTGAAACTTTGAGACGATTAGCAAGTGCAATGGATGACATCGTCCGATTTTCAGGAAGTCTTGCCAAAATAAGTAAAACGTAAACAGATTGTTCCCAACCAGATGATAATTTCATAATAAAAACTCCTTAAACATTTTTAGTAAAAAAAATTGACACTAAATAAAAAAAGTAGTATCATTTATATTAGAGATAAGAGATGTCTCTAATAACTATAAATTCATTATTTATATTATACCACAGCAGTTGACCTGAAACAATGTTTCGTATTACGAAGAGTGATATTCGTAGTAGAAAAAGAGAAATTCTCATCATCTAAATAAAAAAACGGAGGACTACATCATGGTAGTTAAAGTTGGTATTAACGGTTTTGGTCGTATTGGACGTTTGGCATTACGTCGAATTCAAGAAGTCGAAGGAGTTGAAGTAGCGCACATCAATGATTTGACAGACCCAGCAATGCTTGCGCATTTACTTAAATATGATACGACTCAAGGACGTTTTAAAGGAACAGTTGAGGTCAAAGAAGATGGTTTTGATGTCAACGGAAAATTTGTGAAAGTCACTGCTGAACGTAATCCAGAAGATATTCAATGGGCTGATTCTGGGGTGGAAATTGTTCTTGAAGCGACAGGTTTCTTTGCGACTAAAGAAAAAGCTGAAAAACATTTGCATCCTGGTGGAGCTAAGAAAGTTTTGATTACAGCACCTGGTGGAAATGATGTTAAAACTGTTGTCTTCAACACAAATCACACAATTCTTGATGGAAGTGAAACAGTTATTTCTGCCGGTTCTTGTACTACAAATAGTTTAGCACCAATGGCAGACGCATTAAACAAAAACTTTGGTGTTAAAGGTGGGACAATGACTACTGTCCACTCATACACTGGTGACCAAATGACACTTGATGGTCCACATCATGGTGGAGATTTCCGCCGTGCGCGTGCTGCAGCTGAAAATATTGTTCCAGCATCAAGTGGAGCGGCTAAAGCAATTGGTCTTGTTTTGCCTGAGCTTTCTGGCTTGATGAAAGGACATGCTCAACGTGTTTCAACTCCAACAGGATCAATTACTGAACTCGTTACAGTGCTTGAAAAACATGTCACTGTTGATGAAATCAACGAAGCAATGAAAGCTGTTGCTGATGAAAGCTTTGGCTATAATGTTGATGAAATTGTGTCATCTGACATTATCGGCATGGCTTACGGTTCACTCTTTGATGCGACATTGACTGAAGTGACTGACTTAAAAGACGGTGGACAATTAGTTAAAACTGCTGCTTGGTATGACAATGAAATGAGTTTCACTGCTCAATTAATTCGTACCCTTGAATATTTTGCCAAAATTGCTAAATAAAAATTTATGATTATTATTTCCTGAAGAATTTGTCAGTAGAAATTGCTGACAAAAGCTTTGGGATTTCGTAAACTGCTAAGGCAAGTAAGGATAATCTAAGATTATTTAATGTGAACACAGTAAACGTTAAAGCTGTGGATAAAAAAATTACTGACAGAAGCTTGTCAGTAATTTTTACTTTATTTTTCATTTTTGATGACAAATTCATCAGTGAATTTGCTGATTATTTAACAATAATCATGCCATCTTTAATTTCCCAAGGGTCATTCATATTGATGTGGTCGTAGAACATGACACCATTAGTGTGGTCAATTTCGTGTTGAACACAAATGGCTGGAAAATCTTTTAAGCGAATTTTTTTCTTTTCGCCTTCTTTGTTGTAGTATTCCACAGTTACACGAGCATGACGAACGACGTAACCTGGAACTTCACGGTCAACAGAAAGACAACCTTCGCCACCTTCAACGGCCGCATCTTGTACAGAATGGCTAACCACTTTTGAATTATACATGATTTCACGCATTTTGTAAGCTTCTTTAGGTGGAATTTCATTTCCTTCTTCATCGACTTCAGGTTCATTAGGAATCAAAACGGCAATGACTTTTTTGAGCAAACCAAGTTGGTTTGCAGCAAGGCCCACTCCGCCACGAAGTCCCATTTTTTCAGCCATAACAGGGTCTTGAGAATTGTGCAAGAATTGCAACATTTTTTCCCCTAAGATGATGTCTTCATCTGATAATGGCAAGGTCACATCATTTGCGACTTCACGTAAGGTTGGGTATCCTTCACGAATAATATCGTCCATGCTAATCATGTGACTTGCTTTAATTAAATTTGCTTGAATTTCATCGCGATTCATTATTAATAAAACTTCCTTATCTTTTTTTGAATATAATTCAATTATAGCATATTTTTAGCTGTGAAAATGGTAAAATTGTATTAGAAGATTAATAATGAAATGATTTTTTATATCTATAGAATTCAACACTAAAATAAATAAAAAGAAGATAAAAATGAAAGAATACAGACAAAACGTCGCAGCCATTATTCTCAATAAAGAAAACAAAATCTGGTTAGCCAAGCGAGCAGACGGAATGAATTGGGGCTTTCCTCAAGGCGGAATTGAAGCAGGAGAAAATCCTGAAAGTGCCATTATCCGAGAACTTTCAGAAGAAATTGGCACGAAAAACTTTGAAATTATTGGACAATATCCAGGAACATTAAAATATGATTTTCCTAAAGACATGAAATTTCCAACATGGACTTACGCAGGTCAAGAACAGCACTATTTTCTTGTTAGATTAGATGAGCAAGCAAAAATTGACCTTGAAAGCCATCCTGAAGAAATTGAGTTTTCAAGCTATCAATTTTTATCCTTAACTGAGATTTTAAAAATAGATTTTGGCTTTAAAAGCTAGGTTTATCATCAAGCATTAGATTATTTTTCAAATATCATAGAAAAGAATTAAAGGAAAAAGAATGGCAATAGAAAGAATAACAGATAATAAATTTGAACTGGTTTCAAAATATGACCCAGCTGGTGACCAAGGTCAAGCGATTAGTGAACTCGTAGAAAATATTGAAAATGGAGAAAAAGCGCAAATTTTGCGTGGGGCAACTGGGACAGGAAAAACCTATACGATGAGTCAGGTCATTGCTCAAACGGGAAAACCGACTCTGGTCATGGCTCATAATAAAACACTGGCTGGTCAATTATACAGCGAATTTAAAGAATTTTTCCCAAATAATGCGGTTGAATATTTTGTATCCTATTATGATTACTATCAACCAGAAGCCTATGTTCCAAGTTCTGACACATATATTGAAAAAGACAGTTCGGTCAATGATGAAATTGATAAATTGCGTCATAGCGCAACTTCAAGCCTATTAGAGCGTAATGACGTCATTGTTGTAGCCTCTGTTGCTTGTATTTATGGTTTAGGTTCACCCAAAGAGTATCAAGATTCAGTCGTTTCATTGCGACCAGGACAAGAAATTTCTCGAGACCAACTTTTAAACGATTTGGTAGGGATTCAATTTGAGCGCAATGATATTGACTTTCAACGGGGCTGGTTCCGGGTTCGTGGGGATGTTGTAGAAGTTTTTCCAGCCTCTCGTGATGAGCATGCCTTCCGTGTTGAATTTTTCGGTGATGAAATTGATCGCATTCGTGAAATTGAAGTATTGACTGGACAAGTTTTAGGTGAAGTGGACCATTTGGCAATTTTCCCAGCGACACATTTCATGACAAATGATGACCGTATGGAAGAGTCCATTGCCAAGATAGAAGCGGAATTAGAAGCACAATTAAAAGTTTTCCGTTCAGAAGGAAAGCTTCTTGAAGCTCAACGTTTAGAACAAAGAACTAACTATGATATTGAAATGCTTCGTGAAATGGGTTATTGTAATGGGGTAGAAAACTATTCACGTCATATGGACGGACGTGAGGAAGGCGAACCTCCTTATACCTTGCTTGATTTCTTCCCTGATGATTTCATGATTATGATTGATGAATCACACATGACAATGGGACAAGTTAAAGGAATGTATAATGGTGACAGAGCTCGTAAAGAAATGCTCTGTAACTATGGATTCCGTCTGCCTTCAGCCCTTGATAACCGTCCTTTAAAACGTGAAGAATTTGAAAGCCATGTTCACCAAATTGTTTATGTTTCAGCGACTCCTGGCGATTATGAAATGGAACAGACCGACACTATTGTTGAACAAATTATTCGCCCGACAGGCTTGTTGGACCCTGTCGTAGAAGTTCGACCAATGATGGGACAAATTGACGATTTAGTGGGTGAAATTCATAAACGAGCTGAGAAAAATGAGCGAGTTTTTGTCACGACTTTGACTAAAAAAATGTCTGAAGATTTGACTGCCTACTTCAAAGAAATGGGGATTAAAGTCAAATATATGCACTCAGATATCAAAACCTTAGAACGAACCGAAATTATTCGCGATTTACGTTTAGGAGTGTTTGATGTTCTGGTGGGAATTAATTTGCTTCGTGAAGGGATTGACGTTCCCGAAGTTTCTTTAGTAGCGATTTTGGACGCGGACAAAGAAGGATTTTTGCGAAATGAACGTGGTTTGATTCAAACAATTGGCCGTGCGGCGCGTAATAGTGAAGGTCATGTTATTCTTTATTCTGACATGGCTAAAGCCCTTGACGAAAATAATCCGGCAGATAAAGAAATCTTAGATAGTGGTTATTATACAGAATACGAGGGGCAAAAATATAAAATTACACGTTCGATGAAACATGCAATGGATGAAACGGCAAGACGTCGTGACATTCAAATGGCGTATAATGAAGAACATGGAATTACACCTCAAACCATCAAAAAAGAAATTCGTGATTTGATTGCTATTACTAAGAAAACAGATTCTGGTGAGCTGGAAGAAGTTGATGCAAGTGCGATGAATAAGAAAGAACGCAAAGCTTTAGTCAAAAAACTTGAAAAAGAAATGCAACAAGCAGCAGCTGCGCTTGATTTTGAAGGAGCAGCTCAATTACGTGATATGGTTTTAGAATTAAGAGCAATGGATTAAAAAACTAATAAAAATTCACTTTAAAAGTGAATTTTTATTTTATATAAAGTATAATAGTACAGGTTTTTCCCTGTTTGATCGTTTTTTTTAAATAATTATAAAATAAATATGCAATAATTCTTGACAAAACAAAAATAAATTGTATAATTATACTTATTCTATTTATAAAAGAGGTTTAAGGATGAACAAGAACGTGAAGAAAATTACATTGGGATTAGTTGGTTTGGCTGCGGTAGCAACATTAGCAGCTTGTGGAAATGGAAAATCGGCTACTAATCAAGTGGATAAAGTAAAAAAAGCTGGTGTATTAAAAGTCGCTTTATCCCCAGATTATCCACCCTTTGAATTCCAAATTATTAAAGATGGTAAGAATACTGTCGTGGGTTCTGATGTGGATTTAGCTAATGCAATTGGTAAAAAGTTAGGTGTTAAAGTTAAGATTGAAAGTATGGACTTTAATAATGTTTTAGCTAGTTTAAATACAGGAAAAGCAGATATTGCTATTTCAGGTATTTCAAAAGAACCTAGTCGTGAAAAATCTGTTAATTTTTCTGATGTCTATTATACAGCAAGCAATTATTTAGTAGTAAAAAAATCTGATTTAGGTAAATATAGTTCAGTAGATGACTTTAAAGGAAAAAAAGTAGCCGCTCAAAAAGGTTCCATTCAAGAAGGAATTGTAACCAGTCAATTTAAAGGAACAACAGAGATTGCTTTACCTCAAATCGGTGATGAAATCAATGAAGTTAAAGGTGGACAGGTTCAAGGAGCAGTTATTGAAAATTTGATTGCCAAAAGTTATGTTGCGGCTAATTCAGATTTGGCGATTGCGAATGTTGAAGTTAAAACACCAAAAGATAGTTATGGTTCAGCAGTTGCACTCCCTAAAGGATCAGATGAATTAACAAAGGTTGTCAATTCTGTGATTAAAGAAGAATTAAAGAATGGACAAATTAATAAAGATATTCAAAAGAACTATACTCTTTCTGAAAATAACAAATAGTTTGGTGGAAATTTATGGAAAAAGCGGTAGAATTGTTAAAAAAGTTTGGTTGATATTCCATCAAGTTCAGGAAATGAATCAGAAATCTTAATCTATCTTGAAAAGTGGTTGATTAAAGAATGCTTTGATTTTGTTGTTCGTGAGGAAACGTTTGTTGCTGGACAGATTAAGGCAATTGTTAATAATGGACAAAAAAAAGAAGCCATTATCCTAGCTGGTCATGTTGATACTGTAGTTGCCGGGAATTTGTGCGATTGGAAATTTCCCCCTACTGATGCTCAAGTGAAAGAGGGGAAACTCTTTGGACTTGGTGCTAGTGACATGAAGGGCGGCGATGTTGGGAATTTACTTGCTGCTGCAAGTTTTATCGGTCAAGATTTAAGTCAAGATATCTGGGTCGTTGGGACGGCTAACGAAGAGCTCGACGGGAAGGGTTCGGAAGATTTTGCTCGATATTTCAGTCAAAATTGCTCTTATGAGTCTGCTCTTTGCGTTATTGCAGAACCTACTGATTTAGAGAAGATTTATATTGGACACGTGGAAATCATTTTATGAAGCTGCATTTTTTTGGAAAGGCTGGTCATGCTTCGGTACAAGAGCATTTTCAAGAAAGTGCTTTAGGTGATGTTACTTATTTTTTGGCAAATATTGAACAGATTTTTGAAGAGTTGAAGACTTATAAAAATAGTCAGCTACATGTGCCGACTTTTGTTGTGACATCTATTTATGCCGGTGATGAGAAGTCTCCCAATAAAACAGCTGATTTTGCAGATCTGGTTGTTGACTGCCGATTGACACCTGAACTGGAGTTAGTTTTTGAACAAGTAATGACTGATTTAGCGGACAAATATCATTTCACTTACGAGGATATTGTTACACCTGTTTTATCAACTTTGACGGATAATCAAGCCCCCTTTATCCAATTGCTGACTGACTTATCAGGAGCGCAAACGACAGGGCCTCAGGCTCTAATGACCAAGGATTTTTTGAAAATGTTGGAATCAGAACAGTTGTTTTTGGGCCTGGTCAGCATGACCAATGTCATATTACTAATGAGTATATTCTATTGGAAAAGCTAGAGAAGCATATTGAAATTTTACAATCATTCATCAAAAAAATGCAAGAAATCTACTGACAGAGCCGTTTTAACTAAAAAAATTACTGACAAGTTCTGTCAGTAATTTTTTTAGTTAGTTTGTTCAGCTGCTTCATCAACGATAAAGGTGAACTGACAAGTGGTTACTTTTTTACCATCAACATAAGCTGCAGCATCAGCAGTTCCTACTTTTCCACGGAACTTTGTAATTTCAAATTCAAGTTTCATGACATCACCAGGAGTCACTTTTTGGCGGAATTTTGCCTTATCAATTGCTCCAATGTAAGCCATTTTCCCTTGGAATTCTTCTTTTTTAAGAATCAAAATTGAACCTGCTTGAGCGAGTGATTCAAGAATCAAAACGCCAGGGAAGGTTGGATTTCCTGGGAAATGTCCATTGAAAACTTCTTCATTGATTGTTACATTTTTAGTGGCAACAATTTTATTTTCAGAAATTTCATCAACGTAGTCAATGAACATAATAGGATAGCGGTTCGGAATAACTTCCATCACTTCTGTAGCAGTCATAGCGTATTTTTTAGTCATTTTTTATTCCTTTTCTTCTTAAAAATTAATGAAAAGCCCGAGTAATCAGGCGAAAAGAGGCGTCACTCTAACTTGACAGTTCAAGATTTTTAAGTTAAAATTTTATGTATCAAGTATTTTGATATACAAAACCTTTTACAATTAATATTATCAATTTCTTGTGAGAGTGTCAACTTTTTTATATGAGTTGCAAAGGTAAAGAGATTAAATTTTTCTTTTTTTTATTTATTAGTCGCTGAAACCTTATTATTTTAAAGAAAAGGACTTATTTTATTTATGTTTTTAGAAGGTAAAAAAATTGTTATCATGGGCGTTGCTAACAATAAATCTATTGCTTGGGGCTGTGCCAAAGCAATGAAAGATCAAGGCGCAACATTGATTTATACTTACCAAAACGAACGAATGGAAAACCAATTGGCCAAATTGGCTGAACCAGAAGATTTGCTCATCGAATGTGATGTGACTTCTGATGAATCTATTCGTCGTGCTTTTGGGACAATCGAAGCGCGTGTTGGTAAAATTGACGGGCTTGTTCATGCAGTTGCTTACTCTAAAAAAGAAGATCTTGGTGGAAATGTCACAGATATCTCTCGTGATGGTTATGCACTTGCTCAAGATATTTCAGCTTATAGCTTACTTGCAGTTGCTAAAGCAGCGAAACCTTTGCTTAAAAAAGGTTCTGGTATCGTAACCTTGACTTACATGGGTTCAGTTCGTGCCATTCCTAACTACAATGTTATGGGAATTGCTAAAGCTGCCCTTGAATCTACTGTTCGCTATCTTGCTGCTGAAATGGCACATGTGGGTGTTCATGTTAACGGAATCTCTGCAGGAGCAATTAAAACACTTGCTGTTTCAGGAGTTTCAGGTTACAAAGATTTGATTAAAGAATCTGACAGCCGGACAGCTGACGGTGTTGGTGTGACAATTGAAGAAGTTGGTCAAACAGCTGCCTTCCTTGTTAGCCCACTTGCTTCAGGTGTAATTGGTGATATTGTTTATGTTGATAAAGGGGTTCATTTAACATAAGACAAATATAAAAAATACTGACAGAATTTCTGTCAGTATTTTTTTATATCTTTTACTAGCCAAGAATTAAGAGCCATTGTTCAATTTATTTTCATCATTTTGACAAACAAAAAAATATTGAATAGAGAAATAAAAAATACTGACAGAAATTCTATCAGTATTTTTTTTATATCTGTCAGTAAAACTTACTTACGATTTTGTTTACCAGCATTTCGTCCACCAGATTTACGTTCTTTTTCATTGCGTTCACTTGTGATAGCTTTGAAATTTTCTTGAACAGAAGTAGGGGTAACATCTTTGATGCCTTCGTCATTAATTTTTGGAGGATTTTTAGTAAATTCTTCATCAATACGACGGCGCATTCTTGGTTTCATGATAAAGGTAATGATGACTTGTTGAATCACAATTACAAAACCACCAACTGCCCAGTAAAGTGCAACACCTGCAGGTGACATGAATGAGAAGACAACAATCATTGCTGGACTCATAATCAACATGGCCATTCCTGATTTCTTTTGTTCATGAGTCATTGACAAGGTTGAAATCCATGTTTGAATGAAGTAGAGTACACCAGAAATAATTACCAAGACAATACTAGGATGTCCTAAAGGAATACCATAAAATGTTGAACTTGAGATTCCTGTTGTGTAAGCTGCTGCATTGTAGAGAGCAATGAAGAAAGGCCACTGAATAAGCATTGGTAAGCAACCGATAGATGAAAGCATATTAATGCCATTATCCTTTTGGGCAGCCATCAAGGCTTGTTGCGCTGCCATTTTTTCTTCAGGCGTTTGGGCTTTTTTCAATCGTTCTTGTAAAGGAGCAAACACGGGAGCGAGGTAAGCCATTTTTTCTTGCATATAAGTTGATTTGTAAGCTTGATTCAAACCTAATGGCAAAATGAGGAAACGGATAATCAAAGTGACGAAAATGATTCCCCAACCATAACCAAGATGTAAATTATTGGCGAATAGGTCAACAAAAGCAGACATGGGACGAACCAAAAGATTGTAAGTAATCCCATGAGTAGCCGCTTCCGTTGGAACACGGACTCCATCAACAACGTGTGTTTGCACACAACCAGAAAGGAGTAACAATCCGGATGTCATTAAACCAGTCAATGTTAATTTCTTTTTCAAATTTTTCAATATAAGTTCACCTTCTATAAATTAAACATACTTACCTATTTTACCTAAATTCTTTGTTAATTTCAATAGGACTAAAGAATGAAAACCTATTCTGTCTTTTTTAAATTTCTGAAAGTACTTTCTGATAGAAAAGAAAAAAGCTGTCATTAATGACAACTTTTTATCAATCGAAAATTAAGCTTCTTCCATTGCAATAATTGCTTTGAGGATAGCAGCAGTTTCTTTCCAGTCACGAACAGTGATTGTTTCAATTCCCATTTGGACAACTGGATAATCATTTCCACCAGGTTGAGTCATGTCACCAAAGTAGAGGATTTCTTCTTTAGTTACGTTGAGTTCTTCCATCAAATGATTCATTCCAAATTCTTTATTTTGACCAGGAACAAAACCGTTAATTGTTGTTGTTCCGGCAACTTCAAATTCAAACTCTGGAGCATATTGGCTAGCCAATTTAGCGATTTCATTACGTTTTGTCATGTCTGGGTCCCAAGCTTGTTTAGCTTCAACCCCAGCTTTTTGACCAATTGCTGAGTAAGCAATCATTGATTCACGATTTTCATTAATTTCATCACCAGGAAGAAGAACAGATTCGTCCCAATGGCCAAGTTCTTTAGCTGCTTTTTCAAGTGCTCCCATAATGGCATTGGCTTGTTCGTCAGTTAAAGCATAATTGAAGACTTGTTTCCATTCACCAGCTTTGTGAGCATAATATTGAGTTCCTTGAGCAACAAACAAATGGAAATTATCCAAATTTGCAGATTCAGGCAAGTTATTTATAATTTGAATCAAAAATTGATCATATTTTTGCCCTGAAATTGGAGCGATAATATATTTTTGAGACAAAGTCGCCAACAATTCAGCCATTTCAGGGAAAATCGGCATTTTTGGTTCATTGAGTGTGTTATCAATGTCGAAACTTAATATTTTTTTCATAAGTTTTCTCCTATTTATTTTCTTATCAACGCTTACATTATAACATTTTTTTAATAAAAAAAACAATCTAATCAAAATAGATTGCTTTTTGAAATCATGAATTATTGCGAGCCTTAGTGAGAGCAGGGACAATAGCAGTGGTTAAAATCACAGCAATAATCACTTCTGTCAGTGAATTTGTTGCAACAATGGCACCTAAGAGGTAACTCAAAGACCATTTTAGAGTTGAGCCAAAGAATAAGAAAATCGATGTCAAAACAAGAATGGTATTAGTAGCAGTTCCGGCAAAAGCAGCCAAGCCAGTACCCAAACGATTATTTGCTATTTTATAAACAAAATAAGGGAGGATACCTACTAAAATTCGAGGAATAAAAGCGATGAATAAGCCCCAGGGCGAGCCATGATGTGTTCCAATCACAGGCTGAAATGGGCTAAATAAGAAACTTGTTGGAGTGGTCACAATCGTTGCCGTAACAAAAGAGATTAAACCCCAGACCAAACCAAGAAAGGCGCCTTTACGCCAACCTAAAATGATTGAGCCAATGATTACGGGAAGATGTAGAAGCGTTGGTTTTACCGGAAAGGGCCAGACGTTAATCACAAACTGAGTAAAAAGCTGGACAACAACCATAATCGCAATAAAAATGGCTAAAATTGCCACATCAGACGCTTTTGATTTTTTCATAAATACCTCATTTATTTTATAAAGAATTTTTTAAATCCGAGATAATGTCAGGTAAGTCGGCGAGAGCTCCCTCACCAAAATCTCCACAAGCGAGTAAAGATTTTTTCGGTTGAATCATATTATAATCTATTTTTTTAAGAATCTCAATGTTTTTTTGAGTTAGAGGATGTTGATACATTTTAGTATTCATGGCTGGCGCAAAATATTTTGGAACAGAGGGTTCAAGTGCAAGGGCGACAGAAGTCACAATGTCATCAGCACGCCCTTGAGCCAAACGACTAATTGTATCAGCCGTTGCTGGCGCAACAAGGAAAAGTTCAGTGTTTTTAGCTAAATCAATATGATTAACCAATTCAGGACGTTCCTCGTCCATAATATCTAAATGAACTTTATTTTTTGACAGAACTTGCAAAGTTAAGGGGGTGATGAACTGGGTAGCACTTCTGGTCATTAAGACAGTCACATTATGTCCCTCTTTTGTCAGTAATGAAGTCAAATCAGCCGCTTTATAAGCTGCAATTGAACCTGTTACCGCAAGTGTAATTTTAGTCATTTTTTAATTCCTCCGATATTTTTAAAAGACTGTCAGCAATTTCTGACTTTGTATCTAAAGCAGTTACTTCATTTTTACTGACCAAAAGTGCTTTGTGCTTTTGACCTTCAATATTTTTTAAGTCATTAGCAAGGATAAAATCAGCCTCTGTTGTCAGTAATTTTTCTCTAGCAACATGAAGAAGTTCAGAATTTTCCACATCCACCAACAATTTAAAGCCGAAAAGTAAAACTTTAGGATTCCATTTTTTGATATAAGAAATAATCTTTGGCGTTTTTTCTAAGAGCATGATTTGATGATCAGATTTAGAAGAAATTTTCCCAACCTGCTCAGGACGGTAATCAAGAAGTTCATCTACAGAGAGGCTTCCAGAAAAATTTTCAAGTCCAGTCATGTATACTGGTCGATAGTCACTGACAGCCATACTGTGGATAACCACATCCATTTTAGAAACTAATTTTTCCATTTGCTGATAAAGGTCTTTGGTTCCTTCAATTGGAATATGAGTAAGAAGAGCAGCATTTTCTGGGAGAACTGCCTGTAATCCAGCCAATAAAAAGACTTCATGACCGGCCTGTAAAAATTTTTCGGCGGCTAATTTACCAAGACTTCCTGTCGCAAAATTACTGATGCCTCGAACCTCATCAATTGGTTCTGTTGTTCCACCAGAAGTAATCAAAACTTTCATTTTTCACCAGTTTCTTTTAGAGTTGCTTTCATTTTATCCTATTAAAAATGTTTTTTCAAGAGAAGTTTATTTACTAAAAAAATTACTGACAGCTGATATAAAAAAGCCATCATTTACTGACAGCTTTTATTGACTTAAAAGAAAGCTTATTTCTTTTTTTTCATTTCTCCACCTTGATAAAGCATTCCTTCTGGAAGGTCATTAAAAATGACATGAATTCCAGAAGTAGGTGCTCCAGCATGTTTTGAGATTGTTTCAGTAATCTCTTTGGCAATCGCAGCTTTTTGCTCTACTGTACGACCTTCAAATAATTCAACATGGACATATGGCATAATAAATTCTCTTTTCTATAGATTATGACCATATTTTACCATAATTAAATAGAAAAAAACCTAAACAATCAAAAATAATATTTTTACCGTTTGCAGGACTTCTCAGAACTATGTTAAGATAGAACAAAGTATTTTTACAGTACTTAATCATTAAAAAAATCATTCACGAAATAGAGAGTAAAAATATGTCTTTAAAAGGATTAACGAGTCTTGAGGTCGAAGAACGAATTCGCCAAGGAAAAATAAATAAAAATTTAGCTGAAACAGACCGTCCGGTCTGGGAAATTGTAAAACGCAATACCTTTACATTTTTTAATTTAATTTTTGCAGTAATAGCTGTCTTAATCAGTTTAGTTCAGGCATGGAATCAACTGATTTTCTTGCCAATTATTGTCATCAATACAGTGGTCGGAATTTATCAAGAGATTAGGGCAAAGAGATATCTTGACGAAATGACACTTCTACACGCGCCGCAGTCCACAGTGATAAGAAATGGTAAACAAGAAAAGATTGCCTCAGATGATTTGGTGAAGAAGATATTATTATTCTTAAAACAGGAAATCAAATTGTTGCTGATGCTCGTATTGTTGAGGGAAGCATCTTTGTCAATGAATCCCTTTTAACAGGGGAAGCTGACGAAATTGAAAAAAATGTTGATGACAAACTTCTGTCAGGAAGTTTTGTTGTGTCAGGAGAAGCCAGAGTAATTTTAGAAAAAGTTGGGAAAGATTCCTACATTTCTAAATTAACAGAGCAAGCAAAGTTGGTCAGTCATGGCGAAGATTCCGAAATGCTTCGAGCACTCAATAAATTATTAAAATGGGTCAGTTTCATTATTCTGCCAATTGTGGTCATCTTATTTACTCAACATTATTTTGACAATCACAAT
>ENA-OQNI01001099-OQNI01001099.1-human-gut-metagenome-genome-assembly--contig:-NODE-1099-length-19703-cov-11.146506_pt1 | contig 19703 bp, 10 predicted proteins | sample MGYA00242627_ERZ504876 | MGnify/ENA primary metagenome ERZ504876 (study PRJEB26092, sample SAMD00036386) | human gut metagenome | host: Homo sapiens | study: EMG produced TPA metagenomics assembly of... | reverse complement strand
GCACCCAACGATAAATCGTAGTATGACAAACATTTATTCCACGATCATATAACAATTCCTGAACTTCACGATAGCTTAGATTGTAACGCAGGTAGTAACCAACAGCGACAATAATGACGTCTTTTTTGAATTGTTTGCCTTTAAAATGATTCATTACTCTGTCCTCTCTGTCTTTTTTCTCAATTTTACACTAAAATAGATTTTTTGGAAAACTTTGCAACAGAACCAGATCTATCAACTCTACTTGACGAAGAGCCAATTTCTAAAAGAACTGGCTGTTATTTCATCTTACTCGGTTAAGCCTTAATTCGTTGTCGCAAGCTTCTTATAACTATCTAGCGCATCCGCAAGATCCTTGTCTTTAATCGTCACATGCTGGTTCTTCAATACCTGACTGATAACGCGTTGCATGATGCTTGAATCGCGAGACCATTTAGCGTAAACGCTGGCAGTTAGCGCCTTTTTACTGCTAGTAAAGGTGCCTTTGGCGGGATGGTTAATCATTTTAATAACTTCATACCCGTCTGTCACTTTGACTGGGGTCTGCGTGTAGTCACCATTTTTTAATTTGTAGGCAGCATCCTTAAATGTGGCATCGAGCGTTTTATTGTTTAATTCAAAACTAATCTTCCCGCCGTTATCTTTAGTCGCAGTATCAATGGAATCAGTTTTCGCAAGCGTGGCAAAATCCTTGCCAGCTGCTAAATCACTGGTAACTTGCTTAGCAGTGTCCTCGTCGCTAGTGAGAATATGTTGGACAGTCACTTTGGGCTGATAGGTCTTCCAAGCGGCCTTGAGCTGGCTTTCAGAAACCTTTTTTAACTTTTTCAGTGCAACTTCACTTAAAAAGTTAGTTCGTAGGCTTTCCTTGAAGCTACTGCGACTGAAACCGTTTTGACTTAAGAAAGCATCGAAATTTTCGCCGTATTGTTGTTTGTAGCTATCATAGGCGTCATTAACTGTTTTAGTGCTAACCGATTTTCCATAGGCATGATTCAATGCACGATAAATGAGCATGTTAGCAAGCATGGTCTTTGTCGTTGGTGACTGTTTGAGTTCCTTGTAGAAGCTACTTTCAGTCACCTTGCCACCTGAATAGGTCGCAACTGTTTGGTCGGTCTGATTTGACTGACAACCGCTTAGCAGCAGTAAAGCAGTTGCGGTACTTGCCAATAATACTTTAAGGCGCGTTTTTTTCTTCATCGATTCGGTCTCCTCTGAAATGCTTACAGTAAACGTTGTGTATTTATTCTAGCTTTGGCAATTGAGAATTTCAACTCAAATACTCATTTTCTAATAATGCTAAAAATTTCAAAACATCTATAGTCTGTAAACGGCTAAATAATAACGCTAAAAGTTAATTTACAGATAAAAAATTAATAGAAGATTAAAATTTTAGTTGAAATTGTTCTTTAATAGTATATAATATAATATAATCGTATATACTATTATGTTATATACTATAATCTTAACTACATCAAGCGTAGGTTTTGATTTGGTTATGAAACTTTTGAAAAGTGGAGGGTATTGGATGCAAAGGAAAAAGAAAGGGCTATCGATCTTGTTAGCCGGTACAGTCGCTTTAGGGGCGCTGGCTGTCTTGCCAGTCGGCGAAATCCAAGCAAAGGCGGCTATCTCGCAGCAAACTAAGGGATCATCACTCGCAAATACGGTGACGGCTGCTAAGCAAGCGGCCACTGACACAACTGCAGCGACAACGAATCAAGCGATTGCTACACAGTTGGTGGCTAAAGGTATTGATTACAATAAGCTGAATAAAGTTCAGCAGCAAGATATTTATGTTGACGTCATTGTTCAAATGAGCGCAGCGCCTGCCTCTGAAAACGGCACTTTAAGAACTGATTACTCCAGCACGGCGGAGATTCAGCAGGAGACCAATAAAGTGATTGCGGCTCAGGCAAGCGTTAAGGCAGCTGTTGAACAAGTCACCCAACAAACTGCCGGTGAAAGTTATGGCTATGTCGTTAACGGCTTTTCAACTAAAGTTAGGGTTGTTGATATCCCTAAACTGAAACAAATTGCCGGAGTTAAAACAGTCACATTGGCGAAAGTTTATTATCCGACTGATGCTAAGGCAAACTCGATGGCGAATGTGCAAGCCGTATGGTCCAATTACAAATATAAAGGTGAAGGCACAGTTGTCTCGGTTATTGACAGTGGCATTGATCCAACACATAAAGACATGCGGCTAAGCGATGATAAAGACGTTAAACTAACCAAATCTGATGTTGAAAAATTCACTGATACCGCCAAGCATGGCCGCTATTTTAATTCAAAAGTGCCATATGGGTTTAATTACGCTGATAATAACGACACCATTACAGATGATACGGTTGACGAACAACACGGCATGCATGTTGCTGGGATCATCGGTGCTAACGGGACAGGTGACGATCCAGCCAAGTCTGTTGTCGGAGTTGCGCCAGAAGCACAGCTACTGGCAATGAAAGTTTTCACCAACTCTGACACTTCTGCAACAACCGGGTCAGCTACCTTGGTTTCTGCCATTGAAGACTCGGCAAAAATCGGTGCCGATGTCCTCAACATGTCCTTAGGATCTGATTCAGGCAACCAAACCTTGGAGGATCCAGAAATTGCTGCGGTGCAAAATGCTAACGAATCAGGAACAGCCGCCGTCATTTCTGCTGGGAACTCAGGAACATCCGGTTCAGCAACTGAAGGCGTCAACAAAGATTATTACGGTTTGCAAGACAATGAAATGGTGGGAACGCCAGGGACATCACGAGGAGCGACCACAGTTGCTTCCGCTGAAAACACGGATGTCATCACTCAGGCAGTGACCATTACAGATGGTACAGGTTTACAGCTTGGACCGGAAACCATTCAGCTTTCAAGCAACGATTTCACTGGTAGCTTTGACCAAAAGAAGTTTTATGTTGTTAAAGATGCTAGTGGCAACCTCAGCAAAGGGAAAGTAGCCGACTATACTGCTGACGCTAAAGGCAAAATTGCCATCGTTAAACGTGGCGAACTTACCTTTGATGACAAACAAAAATACGCCCAAGCCGCTGGTGCTGCTGGCTTGATCATTGTCAACAACGATGGCACAGCAACACCGGTGACTTCTATGGCGTTAACCACCACCTTCCCAACATTTGGGCTCTCCAGTGTAACCGGTCAAAAGCTGGTTGACTGGGTCACAGCACACCCGGATGATAGTCTCGGTGTCAAGATTGCCCTGACGCTGGTACCAAATCAGAAATATACTGAAGACAAGATGTCTGACTTCACATCCTATGGGCCAGTTTCCAATCTTTCCTTCAAACCAGATATTACCGCACCAGGCGGCAACATCTGGTCAACGCAAAACAACAATGGCTACACAAATATGTCTGGTACGTCAATGGCCTCACCATTTATTGCCGGTTCACAAGCATTGTTGAAACAAGCATTGAATAACAAAAACAACCCATTTTATGCTTACTACAAACAACTTAAAGGGACAGCGCTCACCGATTTTCTTAAGACAGTTGAGATGAATACTGCCCAGCCAATCAACGATATTAACTACAATAATGTTATCGTATCGCCGCGGCGGCAAGGGGCCGGTCTTGTTGATGTGAAGGCAGCTATTGATGCATTAGAAAAGAATCCGTCAACGGTTGTCGCCGAAAACGGCTACCCGGCAGTTGAATTGAAAGACTTCACGAGTACGGACAAGACCTTTAAACTGACCTTCACGAACCGCACGACCCATGAACTAACCTATCAAATGGACAGTAATACGGATACTAATGCCGTTTATACATCAGCGACTGACCCTAATTCTAGGGTTTTGTATGACAAGAAGATTGATGGAGCAGCCATTAAAGCCGGCAGTGACATAACTGTGCCTGCTGGGAAAACGGCGCAGATTGAATTCAAACTATCTTTGCCGAAGTCTTTTGACCAACAGCAATTTGTTGAAGGTTTTCTGAACTTTAAGGGTAGCGATGGATCGCGCTTGAACTTGCCATACATGGGCTTTTTTGGTGACTGGAATGACGGTAAGATTGTCGATAGTCTCAATGGGATCACTTATAGTCCTGCTGGTGGTAATTTTGGCACCGTGCCACTATTGACGAACAAAAATACAGGCACTCAATATTATGGCGGCATGGTCACAGACGCTGATGGCAACCAGACAGTTGACGATCAGGCGATTGCTTTTTCGAGTGACAAGAATGCCTTATATAATGACATCAGCATGAAGTATTATCTATTGCGCAATATCAGCAACGTCCAAGTTGATATTCTTGATGGTCAGGGCAATAAAGTTACGACTCTCAGCAGTTCCACCAATCTGACGAAGACCTATTATAATGCTCATTCGCAGCAGTACATCTACTACCATGCTCCAGCGTGGGATGGCACCTATTATGATCAACGTGATGGCAACATCAAGACGGCTGATGATGGCAGTTATACTTATCGTATTTCCGGTGTACCGGAAGGCGGCGACAAACGTCAAGTGTTTGATGTGCCTTTCAAGCTCGACTCTAAGGCGCCGACAGTTCGTCATGTCGCTTTGTCAGCCAAAACGAAAAATGGGAAAACCCAGTATTATTTGACAGCTGAAGTCAAGGATGATTTGAGTGGTCTTGATGCCACCAAGAGCGTTAAAACTGCAATTAATGAAGTGACGAATCTTGATGCTACCTTTACCGATGCTGGGACAACGGCTGATGGGTACACCAAAATTGAAACGCCATTATCTGATGAACAGGCCCAAGCACTTGGCAATGGCGACAATTCGGCAGAGCTGTACTTGACTGATAATGCATCCAATGCCACTGATCAAGATGCCAGCGTTCAGAAGCCGGGGTCTACATCGTTTGATTTAATTGTGAACGGCAGCGGTATCCCAGACAAGATCTCAAGTACCACAACCGGCTACGAAGCCAATACTCAAGGTGGCGGGACGTATACGTTTAGTGGAACGTATCCAGCAGCGGTTGACGGTACTTACACTGATGCACAAGGAAAGAAACATGATTTGAACACAACCTACGATGCTGCGACTAACAGTTTCACTGCCTCAATGCCGGTCACGAATGCTGATTACGCCGCGCAAGTGGATCTATATGCCGATAAGGCGCACACCCAGTTGCTTAAACATTTTGACACCAAAGTTCGGCTGACGGCGCCAACCTTTACTGATTTGAAATTCAACAATGGCTCGGATCAGACCTCTGAAGCGACCATCAAGGTTACAGGGACGGTTAGTGCTGACACCAAGACAGTTAATGTTGGCGACACCGTAGCAGCACTTGATGCACAACATCACTTTAGTGTTGATGTACCGGTTAATTATGGTGACAATACCATCAAGGTGACCGCCACCGACAAAGACGGCAACACCACGACGGAGCAAAAGACGATTACCTCGTCTTATGATCCTGATGTGTTGAAGAAGTCTGTGACGTTCGATCAAGGTGTGAAATTTGGTACCAATAAATTCAATGCCACCTCGGCTAAGTTCTATGACCCTAAGACCGGGATTGCGACGATTACTGGTAAGGTCAAGCACCCAACGACAACGTTGCAGGTTGATGGTAAGCAAATTCCAATCAAGGATGATCTGACTTTCAGTTTCACTTTAGATTTAGGTACTCTTGGACAAAAACCGTTTGGGGTTGTTGTGGGTGACACCACTCAAAACAAGACCTTCCAAGAAGCGTTGACCTTCATTTTGGATGCAGTGGCTCCAACATTGTCATTGGACAGCTCGACAGATGCACCGGTTTATACCAACGATCCAAACTTCCAGATTACCGGAACGGCCACTGACAATGCGCAATATCTGAGTCTGTCAATTAACGGCAGTTCTGTCGCCAGCCAATACGCAGACATCAACATCAATAGCGGCAAACCAGGTCATATGGCTATTGATCATCCCGTTAAATTGCTCGAAGGAAAAAACGTGCTGACTGTTGCTGTTACAGATAGCGAAGACAACACCACGACCAAGAACATCACAGTTTACTACGAACCAAAGAAAACACTGGCAGCACCAACTGTGACGCCAAGTACCACTGAACCAGCCAAAACGGTGACTCTGACGGCAAACTCTGCCGCAACGGGCGAAACGGTTCAGTATAGTGCTGATGGTGGCAAGACATATCAGGATGTTCCGGCAACCGGTGTCACGGTCACGGCAAATGGCACCTTCAAGTTTAAGTCGACTGATTTATACGGTAATGAATCACCAGCCGTCGACTATGTTGTCACCAATATCAAGGCCGATGATCCTGCACAATTGCAGGCAGCTAAGCAGGCACTGACTAATCTGATTACTTCCGCCAAAACGCGAAGTGCCAGCGGTAAGTATGATGATGCCACAACGACTGCTTTAGCAGCGGCAACGCAGAAGGCACAAACGGCGCTTGATCAGACGAACGCCTCAGTTGATTCACTTACTGGTGCCAATCGAGACCTGCAAACTGCGATCAATCAATTAGCTGCCAAGTTACCTGCAGATAAGAAGACTTCGCTGCTTAACCAGTTGCAATCTGTGAAGGCTGCGCTGGGAACGGACTTGGGCAATCAAACTGATCCAAGCACTGGCAAAACATTTACGGCAGCGTTAGACGACCTAGTGGCACAAGCTCAAGCAGGCACGCAAACGGACGACCAGCTTCAAGCGACTCTTGCCAAGATACTTGATGCAGTATTAGCAAAACTTGCGGAGGGTATTAATGCGGCAACACCGGCTGAGGTTGGCAATGCTAAAGATGCTGCAACTGGCAAAACTTGGTATGCCGACATTGCTGACACATTGACGTCTGGTCAAGCCAGTGCTGATGCGTCTGACAAGCTTGCACATTTACAAGCTTTGCAAAGTCTGAAAACGAAGGTGGCAGCTGCCGTTGAAGCGGACAAGACAGTTGGTAAAGGCGACGATACAACCGGTACTAGCGACAAAGGAAGCGGTCAAGGTACCCCGGCGCCCGCTCCAGGCGACACAGGTAAGGACAAAGGAGATGAGGGCAGCCAGCCTAGTTCTGGCGGTAATATCCCAACAAATCCAGCCACAACGACGTCAACGAGCGCGGATGATACGACTGATCGTAATGGTCAACATACAACCGGTACTAGCGACAAAGGCGGCGGTCAAGGTACCCCGGCGCCCGCTACAGGCGACACAGGTAAGGACAAAGGAGATGAGGGCAGCCAGCCTAGTTCTGGCGGTAATATCCCAACAAATCCAGCCACAACGACGTCAACGAGCACGGATGATACGACTGATCGTAATGGTCAACATACAACCGGTAAGGGAGCATTGCCCAAGACAGGAGAGACAACTGAGCGGCCAGCGTTTGGCTTCTTGGGTGTCATTGTGGTCATTCTGATGGGGGTATTAGGATTGAAACGGAAACAACGTGAAGAATAGCCTGTCCATGCGTTGCGTTTAGGGCAGCAGCGTATCGACAAAAAGAAAAGGGCGCTACGATATTTGGAGTTGAGGTTCAAAGTCAAATGGTACTGATGACCGGTAAAATTTAATATTTTGAACCTTGCTTAGGCAGCTGACTTCACATTGTTGAGATCAGCTGCCTTTTGCTTATAGTTCATTGAGTAGAAACTATTCTTGAATGAGATAAGAATACGTAGACGAAAGTTTTTGAAACTACGGAAACCGTATGCCGTGCGCTTAATTGCTTTGATTTTATTGTTTGAACCTTCAATTGGTCCGTTTGAGAATCCATAGATAAAGCTGTTTATTATTTCGTCGAAGTGCTTGCGGATAGTGCGACGAGCCTTCTTCATTGCCTTTGGCAATGAGCGGTATTGGGCATCATTTTTTTGTGGGGTATAGAACAGACTTAAGTTCAGCTTCATCACGAGTTTCGATGGCTTAAAGAATCACTTGGTAGAAAGCGTATGCATCACGCAGTTCATCAGAAAGCGCCAGTAGGCGGTCGATAACTTCTTTATCAGTTAAATAGGCATGCTTAAAATTGATTCGATTTTTGCTGGTCATGTAATCGAGTGCATTTTCGTGCTTCATAAGTAGTTTCCAGAAGCGCTTTAGTTGGCGATACTCTTTGCTGTCTGACCCGAATTGTTTCATAACACTGATACGAACCTTGTTTAGTTCACGGTATGCTTGAGTTACAACGTGAAATCTGTCGGCTACGATGTTTGCGTTTGGAAATAAATCCTTAATCATAGCTCTGTAAGGGGTGAATAAATCTACAGTAATGGTTTTAACAGCAGCTCGAGCTGATGGACTGTATTGATTGAAATAGGCACGGAGCTGACCAGCACCGCGATCCTTCATGACATCTAGAATGCGGTGGTTAACAGAATCGATTAAAATCATGCTCATTCCGCTAGTTGCGAACTTGCCTGATTTGAAGTCAGCGAACGCGATGTTTTGTGGCAGGTAATGGAAATTTGTTTTGTTGTAAACGAATAAGCCTTCGGCTGCGCGCATTACGGTTTACGTTGATATGTTGTTATCTAAGGCGATGTGCTTTTGACTAACGTTTTCACTTAGTTCCATTGCTGCGGTTTGTTTAACCTTATCGATGATATGGTTGTTTGGTTGAATGTCAGTGAGGTGCGCAATGGACGTGTGTCCACATTTCTTTCATAGAAATTTTTGCTTTCGGATTCTATAGTTTTGAAACTTGAATGCGATACGTGGCCCTTTATGAGTAACCATTTTGATACCATTGTGAACCATCGGAGTTCCGAATTTTTCGCAGTTGGTAGCGTATGTCAGAAGGAGATTCCAAGTAATTGTAGCGGTTCCGTTGAGATTAGTTTCATTGAAGTGTTGTTCTGCTTTTGCATCAAAATCGATATTTAAGTCTGTTAATCCAATTAAAATTCTGATATCGTTATCCATGTTGGGATATCCTTTCGAGGGTATTTTGGGCAGACTGGTTGCAGCTGGTCTGTCCTTTTTTATTTTTACACCAAAAAACCAAAAAAGGGGTTCTGTTGCGAAGTTTAGGGTATCTTACACCTAATCAATTTGAAAAGGTAAGTGCTTAAAATAAATAGATTAAAATTCTACGTTTGTTACTCTAAAAACTTGACTTAACATCACTTGATAGAAAATACAATAAATATTGCATATGCTCGAAAATTTTATAAAACTAAAGATTATCATTCTTTTTGTAATTTGATAAAAGGAAATAAGGGCCTTTTTGGTAATAAAACAGTAAATCAAAAAGCCAATATCTCTTTCGTGAAATCAGAAGGTGAAAAACATACACATATATATCTTGATTATCAAGAAACATGTAAAGTAGCACATCCTAACTTTCTTCAATTGATAAATTTATTAAAAAACTACGACCCTGAATTTTCTGAGGAGAAATTACTAACATTTGATCTTAATGATAAAATATTTGGAGAATACGAAATAAAAGTAATACCGATTTCAAAAACTAAAATAGTCAATACGATTGATGATGTTATGAATGAAATAGCTAAAGAAATTGTTTTAAAATACAATCAGGACATGTTTAAAGTTACATCAAAATTAGGAGAAATTTCACTTACCCCTATCCAAGAAAAATTTGATAAGCTAAAAGACATTTGACAAAATTAAATTAGCATTCGGGGTTATCACCCTTTTTGATAAACCAATAAATTAGCTCATAACTTAACAGTTGTGAGCTCTTTTTAGCATGCAGATGAATAGTGAGGTTAGAGCAGGTCATAAATAACGGTCGTATTTAAAAGCTAAAATTGTACGTTTTAGTCAATTACATACAAGCCTATTTAAGGGCTTTTTCTTTTATCCATGATAATTATTACTAACTCACGTTTAAAATCGCTTAAAAGGCAAACTATGAGCTTGTAGGACTATTCAAAGTGTTTAGACTAAACAAAGTAGCCACGACCGTTAGGGAGTTCTTTTTAGTGGCAGAATGTATCTAATATAAAATCAGAGTGTACAAGCGGAGCGACAAGAGCAACGCAGGGAGTTTAAATTTAGAACTTCAATTCAATGGTTTTGACTTTTTCTTTTGACCTTGATTTTAATTTTTGAAAAAAATAAAAAAAGGCGAAGCCTATATTAATTTATCATATATATTTTAATCTTTTGTTCTTTTGCGTGAAAAAAAAGTCAGTGTTTTCAAGGGTGTACAGATTTTAATACCTAGAAAAAACAATGCTTATACCTAGAAAAAACAATGCTTATACCTAGAAAAAACAATGCTTATACCTAGAAAGATAATTGTGTTACTAGGCATATAATGATATAATAAAAGCATAGAGAAAATCTCGCTAAAGTTTCTTCTCTATGCTAGACCAAAATTACTCATAAGGAGCAACTTCTCATGGAAATTATATCAAAAAACGAACGTAACAGCAATGAAAGGACAGTGTGTTCTTTGAAAGAAATTGAGAAACGGAAAATTGTTGAACACAACGACTTAATCACAAGTGTTGCTAAAATGGATAAAACACCCTTAAAGATTTTTGAGTTAGCCGTGTCTTGTATTGATACTGAAAATCTACCTAAAGACAACACCATTTATTTGTCTAAAGAAGAATTGTTTACTTTTTTTGATGTATCGGATAATGGGAAACATAGTCGTTTTAAAGAAGCCATTTCAAAAATGCAAGAACAAGCATTTTTTGAAGTCAGAGAAGCAAAAAATAAAGGCTTTAAATTCAGACGGATACTACCCATTCCAACGGTTGAATGGACGGACTATGACGATAAGGTCATGATACGGTTTAATCAAGATATTATGCCTTATCTGATTGAGTTAAAGCAGAATTTCACGCAATATGCCTTATCTGACCTTATAGATTTAAACAGTAAGTACAGCATTATTCTTTATAAATGGTTGTCGATGAATTACAACCAGTACGAGCATTACAGTGCCAAAAGCGGACGGCGAGCGGAGCAAGTGGAATCCTACCGCAACCCCTCAATCACCGTCAAAGAATTGCGAGTAATCACTGATACTGTAAAAGACTACCCAAGATTTGATAATTTTGAAACATGGATATTAAAAAAACCAATCGAAGAAATTAACGCTCACACGCATTTTAACGTGACTTATGACAAGATTAAAAAAGGGCGTTCGATTGATAGCATAGTCTTTCATATTGAGAAGAAACGAACCGCAGATGATAACAGCTACAAGTTGGACGACCAAGCCTATATTGAGGACAAAAAACAAAAAGAAGAGACCGAAAAAGACCTTGTGTTTGAAGCTATGAAGAGTAAATATACTCAAATTTTATTAGAAAACATGCTGTTAAGCCCTTATGAAATGACGGACACCGCACTTATGGCAGGCTTACAAGCCCATGTTTACCCTCTTTATGACGAACTGAAAGACTTACGAGGATTGAATGGAGTCAAAGACCACTTGTCTTATGTCGCCAGCAAACAAGAAGACTATTCAAAACGTAATGTAGCGAAGTATCTCAAAAAAGCAATTGAGCAGTACTTACCAACAGTTAAAAGGCAGGATTTATCATGAGTGAAGAATTAAAAACGATAAAAGAGCTGGCGGACGAATTAGGTATTAGTAAAAAGTATTTACAAAACAAAATTAGTTATGAAAAAAAGAAACAAAATTTATCTATCGGAAATTGGAAAAAAATATCCGGAAAAAATACAATAGTATTATCTGACAAAGAACAAACATTAATAAAAAGTTGGTTAAACAGTCTAGAAGATAAGCAAGAAGATAAAGCAGACAGTCTAGAAGATAAGCAAGAAGATAAAGCAGACAGTCTAGAAGATAAGCAAGAAGACAAAGCAGACAGTCTAGAAGATAAGCAAGAAGACAAAGCAGACAGTCTAGAAGATAAGCAAGAAGACAAAGAAAAATCCTATCTTAAAGAAAGAATTTCTGTTTTAGAGAAATTCTTAGATAAAGAACAAACATCAAATTCGGAATTAAAAAAAATTATTCAACAAACTCAAAACCTCTTAGACCAACAACAACGTCTAGCCTTACAGGATAAAAAAGTACTAGAAGAGTATAAATCAGAAATCAATGAATTGAAAGCTCTTAAAATGCCTCGGGAGGATATGAAAGATGGCTCGTCGATAAGGGGTGAGGCGCAGGAAGAAATTGAACGACTGAAAGCTCAATTGAAGTTATCAGAAGAAGAACGAAACAAGGCAAAAGAAAAAGAGCCGGTAAAAACAGAATCTAAAAAATGGTGGCAACTATGGAAATGAGGGGGATCAAATGAATCATTCGGAACAAATGATTGAAAACCAGTTCATACAGATCTTAAGTGAGAAAGAAAATCAGTGGACTTATCGTCCGGACTTGAAGTCGGAAGAAGCACTTTGGCAAAACTTTAGAGGCCATTTGAACCGAATAAATTTAGCAGTATTGGAAGAGCAACTATTAACTGACAAAGAATTTAAGCAAGTCAAAGTCGAGTTTTCACGTTTGACCGGAACGCCTTTTTTAGCTTCTCAATGGCTTAGAGGAGAAAACGGGGTGGCTCAAGTTTTATTAGAGCGAGAAGATGGGAAAAAAGTGACTTTAGAAGCCTTTAGAAATAAGGATATCTCAGGAGGAACTTCTTCTTATGAGGTAGTTCACCAAGTGGTCCCAGATTCCTCTAGAGTAGATCGAGGAGATGTGAGCTTGCTGATTAATGGGCTCCCAATCATTCATATTGAGCTCAAAAAAGAGTCCGCTAAAGACGGTTTCATGCAAGCTTATTATCAAATTCAGCGTTATGCAGAAGATGGATTTTTTAAAGGGATTTACGCAACTACTCAAATCATGGTGATTTCAAATAAAGTCGATACCCGATACTTTGCAAGACCTAGTGAAGATACCGCTGAAGCCTATGCTCGGATGAAGAAGTTTTTATTTAATTGGCGGACTGAAGACAATCAAACGGTTTCCGATTTGTTTGATTTTACTCGTACAGTTTTGCGGATACCCGATGCCCATGAATTGATTAGCCAATATACCATTCTCGTCGATGATCAAAAAAATCAAAAATTCCTCATGGCTTTAAGACCTTACCAAATTCATGCTATTCGTAAGATTCGTCAAAAAGCGGCACAGCATGAAGGAGGATTCATTTGGCATGCGACAGGTTCAGGAAAGACCATTACCAGTTTTGTCGCAACGAAATTATTAGCACAAAATGCGATCGGTGTTGATCGTACGGTCATGGTTGTTGATAGAACAGACTTAGATGCTCAAACGCAGGATGAGTTTACGAAGTTTGCATCGGAATACCATACCGGACAAACGACCGGAAATTCGGTAGCCAATACTTTGATTGTTGGGATCAAAAATCAAAAACAGTTGGCTCGAAACCTCCTTTCATCAAAAAATAATAATACGATTTTAGTGACCACGATTCAAAAACTCTCTGCGGCTATGCGAAGCGCCCAACAAGAGAGTGAAGAAAAAGGCTCGAATCAATTTGAGAAGCTAAGGCAAGAACATCTTGTTTTTATTGTTGATGAGGCTCATCGTGCGGTTAGTGATGAGGAAATGAAGCGAATTAAGAAAATATTACCCAATTCAACCTGGTTTGGATTAACGGGGACGCCTATTTTTGAAGCAAATAAAAAGCAAGAAAATGGAACCTTTGCCAGAACGACGAGCCAGCAATACGGGCCACTCCTTCACTCCTATACAACCAAAAATGCCATGGATGATGGGGCTGTGTTAGGCTTTCAAGTCGAGTATCATTCACTGATTTCAGAAGAAGATCAAGAGGTGATTGTCACCCAACTCAATAAAGGAAAGTTGCCAGACGATGCCCTCCAACAAGAAAAATTATTGCCTACGGAACTTTATGAAAAAGATGAACATATTCGTGCCATGTTACAAAAAATTTTTAATCGGAGAAGTGTGGTCAAAAAGTTCAAGGTAAAGAATGGTTTTCCTACGATGTCAGCCATTCTTACCACTCACTCGATTGCCCAAGCCAAACATATTTACCGGATTTTAAAGGAAATGAAAGATAATGGGACACTCTTGAATGGGCGACAATTTGATGAACGTTATCAACTGATTGATAAAGATTTCCCAAGAGTAGCTATTACCTTCTCAACCAATCCGGATCAATTAGAAAAAAATGAACAAGACGATGAATTAGTAGAGATCATGAAAGAGTATGCGAAACAGTTTGATGCCTCTCCTTATCAAGATGAGAAACTCTACAATCAAAATATTAATAAACGGTTGGCCCGTAAGGAAAAGCAATATCAATCGGATGGTCAGTGGCTAGATTTTGTTATTGTTGTCGATCGTTTATTGACAGGCTTTGATTCTCCAACGATTCAAACCTTATATATTGATCGAGAAATGAACTATCAAAAGCTCCTTCAAGCGTTCTCAAGAACCAACCGTATTTATACAGGAAAAGATTCTGGGTTGATTGTCTCTTTTAGAAAACCCTTCACCATGAAAGAAAATGTGAAAAACACGTTTCGTCTATTCTCAAATGAAAAGCAAAACTTTGATCAACTGATTCCAAAAGAATATGAAGAAGTCAAAAAAGAATTTATCGAATGTTCAACACTTTATAAACAAAGCGAAGCCGACCTATCGGATAATCCCAACGATCTTAAAACGATGATTGCGCAAGTGAGTGCTTATCAAAAGCTAGAAAAGAGTTATAAAGCGCTCCGAAGCTATGATCAATACGAAGAAGACTTTGAAGCATTTTCAGAAGTGGTGGAGCAGTTGCCACAATATCAAGGTAAAACAGAAAATGTTAAAACAAAGATTAAAGAAATGATCGAGGATGAGGGGCATCCTGAGGAAGACTTCGAGAAGCTTTTACAAGAGATTGCTTTTTCTTCGCAGCTCAATGCGACACATAAAGACGTCGTGGATAGTTTTTATATTAATCAACTTTTGAAAGCGATCCAATTAAACGAAGCAGGGGCCGTTGAAAAATTTGAAAAAGAAATCCAACAAAAGGATCCTCAAATCCAAAAGATGTATCACACCTTGAAAGATCAACTCGTCAATACTACTGGAGAGATTGATGTGGCTCAATTAAAAGAGACTTCGATTCAAAATGAAATTCAAAGACAACTTCAAAAAGAAGCTGAAGAATTTGGATTATCCTTCGACTTTTTACAGTCTGCAATGAATGAATATCAAGGCGATAAGAAAACGATCCCTTATTTAACCCATTTACTGGATTCGATGACTCTTAGTAAAGAAGAGTTCGAAGCCAAAACGGGTGAAAAATACAGAAGAAGAACAAAAGTTTTAGAAGAACGACTACGACAAAACTTTGAACAAATTCAAAAATGGAAAGAAGAATTATAATGGCGACAGGTTTAAAACAACAACTATGGGCTTCTGCGGATATCTTACGTGGGAAGATGGATGCAAGTGAGTACAAAAACTACTTACTGGGATTAATTTTCTATAAGTACTTGTCTGATGCGCAGCTTAGAGAAGTTTATGAACAAGAAAATGGAAAAACAGATACCTTCCCAGAACGTTCCACTCAGTATGCAGGATTCATGGAGTGGTACGAAGAAGACAAAGACGATTTAATCGAAAATATCCAACCCAAACAAGGTTACTTTATCCAACCCGATCAATTGTTTTATCACTACCGCATCAAAGCAGACAACTATGAATTTAATTTGACCGACTTACAAGCAGGTTTTAATGAGTTGGAACGTCAAGGAGAAGAATTCAGTGGATTGTTTGCGGATATTGATTTAAACTCCACAAAATTAGGCTCAAATGCACAACAACGTAATGTGACGATTACTGAGGTCTTGCGTGCCTTAGATGAGATTGATTTATTTGAGCACAATGGCGATGTGATTGGGGACGCTTATGAGTATTTAATCGGGATGTTTGCGGCAGGTGCAGGTAAAAAAGCAGGAGAGTTTTATACCCCTCAAGCTGTTTCACGCATCATGTCAGAAATTACGTCGATCGGACAAGAATCTCGAGCGCCTTTTCATATTTACGATCCTGCGATGGGTTCGGGTTCTTTGATGCTTAATATCCGTCGCTATCTCCTCAATCCAAATCAAGTCCATTATCATGGCCAAGAGCTAAATACGACGACCTTTAACTTAGCACGTATGAACTTAATCCTTCATGGAGTAGATAAAGAACGCATGAACCTGAATAACGGGGACACTTTAGACGCTGATTGGCCGTCAGAAGAGCCTTATCAGTTTGATTCTGTGGTCATGAACCCTCCTTACTCTGCGAAATGGTCAGCGGCAGATAAGTTTCTCTCTGATCCTCGCTTTGAACGTTTTGGAAAATTAGCGCCTAAATCTAAAGCGGACTTTGCCTTTCTCCTTCACGGTTTTTACCATTTGAAAGAATCGGGAACAATGGGGATTGTCCTGCCTCATGGCGTGCTCTTTAGAGGAGCCGCAGAAGGAACCATCCGTCAGGCCCTTTTAGAGATGGGAGCCATTGATGCGGTCATTGGCTTGCCGGCCAATATCTTTTTTGGGACCAGTATTCCGACAACGGTTATTATTTTGAAGAAAAACCGTTCTCGGCGTGATGTCTTGTTTATCGATGCTTCTCAAGACTTTGAAAAACAAAAAAATCAAAATGTCCTGTTGGATGAACATATTGATAAAATTGTTTCTACCTACAAAAAGCGAGAAGATATTGAAAGATATGCTCATGTTGCAAGTTTTGATGAGATCCAAGAAAATGACTTTAACTTAAATATCCCTCGTTATGTCGATACCTTTGAGGAAGAAGAACCGGTTGATTTGGTTGCAGTGAATACCAATCTCCTTAAGACCAATGAAGAATTAGTTCAACAAGAGCAAGTGCTCTTATCGTTGATTAACGATTTTTCAGAAAGTGAAGAGAATCAAGCCTTGATTGATTCGATGCGTCTTCTTTTGAGAGGTGGGCATGATGAGTAAAAAGAGTCCACAATTAAGGTTTGAAGGTTTTACGGATGATTGGGAAGAGCGTAAGTTTGCTGATTTTATTGATGTTAAGTCTGGAAAAGACTACAAACATCTGAATTCGGGATCAATACCTGTCTATGGAACTGGTGGATATATGCTAAGTGTAGATAAAGCGCTATCAGATATAGATGCCATTGGGATCGGAAGGAAAGGGACAATTGATAAGCCTTATTTATTAAAAGCGCCTTTTTGGACTGTCGATACCTTGTTTTACGCTGTTCCTAAACAAAATATTGACCTTCAATTTTCACTATCTATTTTTAAAAAAATAAATTGGAAAAAATTTGATGAATCTACTGGTGTACCTAGTTTATCGAAAACTGTAATTAATAGTGTGGGTGCTTCTGTTCCCAGTTATGAAGAACAACAAAAAATAGGCTCATTCTTCCAACAGTTAGATGAAACTATCGCTCTTCATCAGCGTAAGATAGATTTGTTGAAAGAGCAGAAAAAAGGCTACTTACAAAAAATGTTCCCTAAAAATGGTGCCAAAGTTCCTGAATTGCGATTTGCTGGGTTTGCTGACGATTGGGAAGAGCGTAAGTTGGTATCAATGACGAATTATAAGAATGGTAAGGGGCATGAGGATAAGCAATCTACGATCGGAAAATTTGAATTGATAAACCTAAATTCTATCTCTATTTCAGGTGGTTTAAAACATTCGGGTAAATTTATTGATGAAGCAGATGATACCCTCCAGAAAGATGATTTAGTCATGATTCTTAGTGACGTTGGTCATGGTGATTTGTTGGGACGTGTTGCATTGATACCGGAAGATGATAGGTTTGTACTTAATCAGCGTGTTGCTTTATTGAGACCAAATGCGACCGCTGATCCACAATTTCTGTTCTCTTATATCAATGCACACCAATATTATTTCAAGGCACAAGGAGCTGGAATGTCACAACTGAATATCTCTAAAGGCAGTGTAGAAAATTTCATTTCTTTTGTTCCAATAATTGAGGAACAAAAGAAAATAGGTACCTTCTTTAAACAGTTAGACAACACTATCACTCTTCATCAACGTAAGTTAGATTTGTTGAAAGAACAGAAAAAAGGCTTTTTACAAAAGATGTTCGTTTAGGGTCTAAAATTATAAATTAGATAATACATTAGAAGCTGGAGACGAGATTGTCTAGATAATGTGCGAGATAAAATTTTTAGCAGGTTATCATACATAAGACAAAATGTTTTTAAAACTGATAACGTATTTATTCCACAACAATTACGCATTTATTTTTGAGAAAAATATAAAGCAGGAGGATTACAATGCTGAAAACTTATTCTTTAACAAAAAATACATTATTAGTTTCGTCAGAATCAAATATCAAAAATTCGTCTGTTGTTTATGTGTATGGTGACGAACGAGAATATATCGAATCTTTTGAACATAAATCTGACTTTAACATAGACAATATACTAACGTTTGATGATCGAGTTGCATATGACACGATGATAGATCAGAACGATGAAAAAAGTTTGCTCGTAAGTTTTTTGTTTCCCGAGATACATGAAGGTGGGCATCTAGATAATCTGACGACATCTGTTGTTTTCTTGGTATTTAAAAATAAGTTGATAATTTTTACAAAACAAAAATTAAAATTCATTCCCGAACTCTTATCCAATATGGTTTTACATGATGTCGATAATTTCATGCAGGAAGTACTTTTAAAGATCATGCAAAAAGATTTCCATGTGATGCTTGACGACCTTCGTGGAGTCAAGGAAAAAATTGATGATTTAGACTCAGAAATATCAACGTCCGGTTCACTCAGACCAACGTTTGGTGATTTATTGACTCTTCAAAAATACATGATAGCTTTGTCAACAACCTATGGCGCTAATCACAAAGCGCTGGATTTCATTAAAAAAAATTTTACAACTATTAATGATATTGATTTTACCACCCAAAAAATAATTGATGAGATATACAATACAAGCGACACAATGGATAGAATTATTTTAGGTTACAGTCAATATTTGGATCATTTGGAAAATATGATAAACAATATGATTTCGTATCAGCTAAACATGATTATGAAAACTCTAACAGAGATATCAATCGTTTTGACTATTCCAGCAATCATTTTTGGTTTTTGGGGAGTCAATGTCGATGGTCCGTTTGAAAAATCTTCTTATGGTGTTTTTGCTGTGCTGATTATCTCTGTTATACTAAGCCTAATTTGCTGGTTTTTGCTGCGACGCAAAACATATTTGTAAAGTATTTGTGATACCCCAATATGATTTAAAGCAGAATTTCTTTGTTGACTTATTAAAAGCTGGTTCCTTTCAATAATTTAATAGCTTCAGCGGCTTCCTTCACAGTATGAGAGTTAGAATATTCAAAGATAGCCATATATCCTCTGACAATTGATATGTTGATTAAATGGTCACATGATAAGGGTATAAACGAAAAGTTGTTTGGGATGCCAGACTAGGGACTATACTAGAAAACATCAGTACATTCCTTAGCTCAGGGTCTATAATTATATAATGCCCCCTCAAAAAGACTATTAAAACAGCCCTCATTATCTATCGGTTAGATAATGGGGGCTGTTTTTTTGTTAAGTGATATAATAAACCATAAAAGAAGTTTAGAAATACGGTCCTGGTCATCAATAAATAAACAATTTATTTATTTAATACCCTAATTGCTAGTTAATTTCATTGGAAAATAAATAAGTCGTGCTATCCTAATCTTAAACCACTAAGCATTAGAAAGCGCACGACTTATATGACTTATAATAGCACACTTCCAAAAGTTTTTGTTTATTTA
>ENA-OQNI01001092-OQNI01001092.1-human-gut-metagenome-genome-assembly--contig:-NODE-1092-length-19928-cov-3.478511_pt1 | contig 19928 bp, 16 predicted proteins | sample MGYA00242627_ERZ504876 | MGnify/ENA primary metagenome ERZ504876 (study PRJEB26092, sample SAMD00036386) | human gut metagenome | host: Homo sapiens | study: EMG produced TPA metagenomics assembly of... | reverse complement strand
GAAGTTTGTTTTTAGGTCGTGCTTTAACAATACTATCTTGGGACAATCCTGTCACTGCCTTTTTTAGAAAAAGTAGAAAACTGCGCCACAGCCTTGGCAGGCCATCGCGCAGCGATTTTGTTCAATTTCAATTTTCCGCTGATTTCTTTACATGTTTTTTCCAGTGTTTTTATGGTATGTCTTTCGACTGCTTTTCCGTGTCTTGCTACATACTGAATGTCTTTGGATCCACCGACGGATTTGGCGTATTCTGCGATTTCGCTTGTGTTGCGGTAGCTTTTGTTCATGACGATACGTTTGACTTTTTTTCCAAATATTTTTGGTAAAAATGTGAGAACGTCTTGTTGTTTTCCGGCGATGGTCTGTGCCTTGTCGCCCAGTATTGTCATGTTGCATGAAAACATTTTCGCGAGAAGTACGTACTGTAAATAGGAGTAATCCTGCATCTCATCAATGACGAGATGGCGGATGTTCTTGCGCTGGCCGGCTGCCGTCAGGCTGTATTTTAGATAGAGAATCGGGTAAACGTCTTCGTATTCCAGTACGCGGCGCTCTGACGGCATGTCCGGAAGTGCCGGGAATCCGTAGTCTTCTAGGAACCAGTTGTATATTTGACAAATGTCTCTGGTTACGTACATATTCATGAATTTTCTGCAAATGATTTCTTGTTCTTCGTCGTTTAGGCTGCGTCCGCGTAAGGTTTCGACTTCGTCGATAAAATAATCCATGACCGCGCCCATTCTATCTAAAAGTGGTGTACCGGTATATTTTTCATAAAAAAATTCCATGATTTCGCTGGCACTTTTGCGAATGCCCTTGAATTCTACATCTTCAAAATCTACCAGCCGGTCTTCCAGCTCGATCAGAAAGCCTTCGATTGCCTGAACGTATTCCACGGACTGCTTCCATTCGTATCGTTTTTGATCCGCATCGTCCACTCCTGCGATTTCACGCTCGATTTGATGATACTTGTCTTCACAGTCAACGGCTATCATTTTGATATTCCAGTCAGTACCGCCTGAAATACTTTTTGAATTTCCACTTTGATCTCTACTTTCCTTTCCATATATCACATTTCCCTGCGTTGCAGTATTTCTCCTGAGTTCATGATATGCAAACAGATCAAAACTCATTTCCTGTATATTTTCCTCGCCAAGTTCAGGAAGAATATGGGAAATGTAGTCGGCAAACACGCCGCCTGGCGAGAGGATCAGGATATTTGATGAATTCAGATGCTCTCTGTCATGGTACAGAAGATAGGCGATCCGATGTAGCGCAACGGACGTCTTGCCACTGCCTGCCACTCCTTGAATAGCCAGGATCTTGTCCTTCGTGTTGCGGATAATTGCATTTTGTTCCTTCTGGATTGTACGCACAATGTTTTTCAGTTTCGTGTCGCTGTTGGCGCCAAGTTCCTGCTTTAAAATGTCATCGTCAATCTTCACATCACTCTCAAATTCATAGGTCATCTTGCCGCCACGGATTTTGTACTGCCATTTGGACAGAATCTCTCCGTCCATGCGCCCACCCGGCGCTTCGTAGGACGCCTCGCCTTTGTCATAGTCATAAAACAGGCTGCTCACCGGGGCTCTCCAGTCGTAAATGAGCGGCAATGCACCACGCTCTCTTGCAAAATTTCCGATTCCGATGTAAAAATCTTCCGGCTCGTCTTCTCCGTCATAGACGAATTCTACACTTCCGAAAAATGGTGCATCTAGCATACGTTTCAGACGCCGGCGCATTTTCCAGTTCTCCTGATTGGCATTCACCTGCATTTTCAGCGCCTGCTGGTTGTCATAGTCCTCATATCCATACTGGTCCATTTCCGTGTAATTGTCCCAGTAATATTCATTCATACTGTTAATGTCCTGGCGTACCGCCTGTATATTTTCATCAATCTCTCCCAGACGTTTTTCTATCAGACCAAGTACCTCCGGCAGAAATTCACTTCCTTTACTCACAATCAATCCTCCAATTTTAATCATTGTAACTGAATTATCATAGCATTATCGGCAAAATATATCCACTTTTCTCGCTTGGAAATCATGGAAAAATCATGGTATATTTTCCCGATAATTGTTTTTTCTGATACAATTTTTAAAAATCATTTCTAAAAATCGAGGGGCTGTAAAAAAAAATGGTCCCACAAAAAAGAAAGGACGCATGAAAAAACTCTCGTTTTTTTCACACGCCCCTCAATTGAATCAATGTTGGAAGAACATCTCCCATCCGTTATTTAATTTCTGTTGTTTCTACGATGAACTTGACGCTTCCGCTTGCGCCTTCTCTGATCGCGCCATAGTTGGTGTATGTCGTTTCTGCCTCTTTTACTGCCTTGAAATGATTCAGAACATTTGCAAGGTCATCTCCCGCAAGGTCTCCCAGTTTTTCAATTCCTTCTTCGTCGAATGTCTTCATTCCGGCTTCCAGAAGGCTGGCGCCCTGGGCGAGTGTTCCTGCGCCCGTGTTAAGCTGTGTACCAACGTAGCTTAACTGGCTTGTTCCGGTGCTGAGTGTAGCCGCCCCCTGGGCAAGCTGGCTGATGGCTGACTGGAGTTTGCCGCCGATTTCGGCCATATCCGGCATGTCAGAAAGGCTGTTAGATAAAGCCGTAAACTGAGTCACTAAATCCGCAAGAGCCTTCTGGGCTGTAGTCGTATCCACCTGCATGGCCTTTACTTCTGCCAGTGCATTTACCGCCTGGTCTATCGCTGTCTTAGCGCCAGACGCATTCGTAAGGGAAATATTCATGCTGTCACATTCTTTTTCAGCTGAACTTGATGTACCACTGGCTGTATTTACTGCCTTTTCCAATTCTTCTTGTTGTTCCGATGTCAGCGATTTATAACTTTCTGTTTCTTTTAAACGATCCATGACATCCTTCTTTGTAGATGCTTCCGTTTCGGAAATTGCTGTATTTACTGCATTTTTTGCTTTTTCTTTCGCCTGATTCGACGCTTCTGTCTCCAAATCTGTAACGTTGATTTTATCCAATTCGCTCTTGGCAGTGGTTACATTCTCACGGATTGTATTTACATACTCCGCCAGTGTTGTGACGCTTCCAAGCTCCTGCTATAATATTCCAAGATCTTTCTGAATCTGTGTAACTGCCTGCGCAATCGTATCATCACTGCCTGCTGCGCTTAAGCTGCCCATGAGTGTAGTTACTTGTTCATCCAGTTCACTCAAACCTTCCGCCAGTGCCTGTGCTCCCGCATCCACCTGTGAAACGCCGCTTGTATACTGACTTAAATAATCCTGCAGTGTTCCGGCTCCGGTGCTCAATTGTCCCATGGCGTCCACCAGTTCATCGGAAGCATCGGTCATTTCTTTTACGCCATCAATCATGTCATTGACATCGTCAAGGTCACCGTCCTTCATATCGCTAAGCCCACATGTGGAAATTGCAGTCGCTGTGAAATCCAGTTCAAAGTTTTCCACATCCGCGGTTATTTCCACATAGTCTTTCAGGTCAATATCTTTTGTTGCCTCGTAATCTTTCAACTCCAAACTGTCTGCAAGTCCTGGAAATGCGGTTCCGATCACAATGCTCTGATCCTGGTCTGCCATGACTTTTCCACCGGAAACTTTCACATTTTTAAACTTATCCCCAGGAAGCATGAGCATGGACGCTGCAAGAAATGGAACTTTTACTCCTACGTCTTTACCATCGATATTCACCGTCCGGCTCTCATTATTCGTATAGTCAAACCGAATTTTCACCTTGCCGCTTTTTCCTGCCAGATTTTCCGGCTTGATTTCCTTGCCGTCCAGATAATAGGTTACTTTTGTAGTCACCGGAAGCTGCTGATTGGAAGTACCTTCATAGGAAATGTCTTCCCCTTTGTTCTCCCATGTGATAGTACCGTCTGCATTTTGCGTATATTCTTCGTCTCCTTCCGTGTTTTTGATGTCTTTCAAATTGGAAAAATCGATGATCTCACCGTCACCATTCCGGCGCAGCCAGTCTTTGACCGTGATCTTCTTAACTGAACCGTCTGCATTTGCATCGACATAAACTGTTTCTGTCTTATCTTTCCATTCACCTGCATCCTCGTCACTGGATGTCTCTGCTGTCACGTCACTGGATGTCTCTGCTGTCACGTCATTGGATGCCTTTACTGCTGCGTCATTGGATGTCTCTGCCGGCGCGGTATCTCCAGATTTTTCTGCCGCCTGTGCGACACTTATATTGCCTGCCACTGCCGGGAGTGCTGACGGCGCTATCATAGACAACGTCAGCGCACCTGCTAATAATATCATTACAACTGGTCGTTTCATATTCTCCTCCTTCTGATTCTCATCTTTCTAACATTCCTTATTCATTTTTCCAGCATACTGTTTCAAGATTTCTACGAATCACTATTCTACATTTTTCAATGCTTCACCCATTGGATCACTATTCTACATTTTTCAATGCTTCATCCATTGGATCACTATTCCACATTTTTCAACGCTTCATCCATTGGAACTTTTCGGATTCTTCGATATTCAATTGCTGCCACAACGGCATATGCCGCCACGCCGATCACAAACATTTCCACGAAAATCTTCGAATCTATGTAAAATGTGATCCAGCCGGTAATGCTTGTCAGCATCATTTCCCGGAACAGGATCTGCATGATTTCCAGCTCCAATGGCAGGCTGATCAAGATGAACAGCACGACCACGATAGACGTGGACATAATGTACAGCCGGCTGATTTCGCCGTTTGTATATCCCAGGATTTTTGCCATGGAAATAGACTGCGCATTTTTCTCGATGATGATCTTGGACAGGAGATAAATCAATACGAGGAAAATGATCACGGAAAATCCGTCCATCAGATTCATCATATTTCCCATGGACACGTCGAGCTGTCTGGAAATCTTGGTCAGATCCTCAACATCAATGGTGGAACCGATATATTTTTCATCAATATCCGTAATTTCAGAATCAGAGAAATATCCGCTGAAGCTGTCTTTGTCCATGTCAAATGTTTTGTTGAGTTCCTGTATTGGCATAAATATGGAGAGTGAACCTGCGTAATCATATACACCTGCAACTTTAAACTTGTATTTTTTATTTTCATACTTTTCCTTTAAAGTAATTGTGTCACCTTTTTTCAGACTAAATTTTTCTGCATAGCCAGAGGAGAGGTATACCTCAGGGATATTCTCCACATTTTTCACATCTGTATCAGATGCGGAATCTGATGTCTCCCACTTAATGTTGATATATTTGCTATTGTTTTCCACACCATAGAGAATAATTTCCTCACTCTTATATTTTCCAGGAAGGGTGCTCAGTGAATAGGCGCTGAATTTTTCTGCATCCGGATTTTCTGTCTCTACTGCCTGACTGAACATCATCATGGACACCATCTGCTCAAGCTTACTGTCTCCACCTGCCATGCTCGCCGGCATCTGCAGCATGTACTGATATTTGCTGAGCATGCCATTTTCCATTTCCACTTGATAATGGTCCAGCACAGATGGAAGCATCAGTCCGAACATCAACAACATATTTGCAAAAATAATTCCCACAAACAATACTGCGTAGTTACTCATATTCTGAAGGATCACACGTATCCGGAATCTTTGGAAAAAGCCAAGATGCTCACTCAACGGCAATGCATGTTTCTGTTTACGTCTGCTTAAGTCCCTTCTCAGGAACTTCAGTGGTGATAGTTTTAATTTGTACCACAGCAGCACAGAATTCTCCACAAGCATAATGAGGATCGGCACTACCGTTGTCAGAAGAAATGCTTCCGCGTTCCAGATGGTCACGTAGGTCGGCAGGCTGTAGCTTCCATAGTAAAGTCCCGCGCAATAATCTTTTCCTACCGTATAGCCGATAATATTTCCAATAATCGCTCCAATAAATGTGACAAATACCGGGGCTGCCATGTAATGCCGGATCAGTTCACCTCTTGTATAGCCGGATGCCCGCAAGGTGCCGATTACATTTGCCTCTTTTCGGATCGTGTTGCTGGTAGTGATTGCAAAGACAAATGCCATGATCACAATGATGATATAAAGAAGCACGATCATCATCGAACGGTCACCGCCCATATCATCCCCAGTGAAAATGATTGCCTGGTTCGTGTATCTTGGGACAAATTCTTCCAGTGTCACTTCTTTTGCCACATCTTCCATCAGATCTTCCGAAATGTCTTTTTCTGCCTTTTCATTTTTGGGCTCAGTATTGTATTTCCATGCGTAGCTGTAATTCAACTGATCGGTCTTGTAGCTGTCGAACTCCTCTGGACACACTACCGACACGCCAAATTTTACCGAGTCAAACATGGAATCATTATTATTGGAAAACAAGGCGCTGTAATCTGAAAGCGCCACAAGACCGGTAATCTTCCATGTATGTCCGCCACTTTCAATCTCATCACCCACGCTCAGATCATTATTGTCTGCATACATACGGTCAATACCGATTTCTCCCGGTTTTTCAGGCATTTTCCCCTTCATCAGGCACACCTTATTGACCTCATCACGATTCTTGAAAATGCGCATTGTACTTCCATTTGTTAAAGCTTCCTCTACATAATAATTCTCGTACAATTTGATGCCCAGATGTTCGATATCCTGAATCTGAGCATTGTTCATTTTCTTTTCTGTCCGGAAATGTCCATTTTCAATGTTATATTTCTCAAAACTTTCCTCGTACGCCTGGATCATACTTCCATCGGCCACCAGAAATCCTGATACCATTCCGATCGTCAGCGTCATCAAGATAAAAATGACCAGATATTTTCCAAATTCTCCACGAAGCTCCCGGAACAGACGTTTATTTAACGGGCTTCTCATCACGCGTCCTCCTTACCAATCCAGCTCTCTCGCCGGAATCTTCTTCTCATTGCGGTAACTTTTTCTCACCGCACCGTCACGGAGACGAATCACGATGTCCGCCATGTCTTTGATTGCGTCATTGTGTGTGACCATAATGACCGTGTTACCGTACTTCTGGTTGATACGCTCGATCAGCTCCAGAATATCCTTGGACGTGTTATAATCCAAAGCTCCTGTCGGCTCATCGCAGAGCAAAATATCCGGATTTTTGACAATTGCCCTTCCGATTGCCGTTCTCTGCTGCTGCCCGCCCGACAACTGGTTCGGTAACTTTTTCCTGTGTTCATAAAGTCCCAGCGTCTGTAACAATTCATCAACATCCAGCGGTCTGTCACTTAGATAAGCCCCAACCTCAATATTTTCCCGGACAGTCAGATTCGGAATCAGATTGTACATCTGAAACACATAACCCAGATGCTTTCTCCGATATGCCGTCAGTTTTTTCTCATTCATATCGGCCATGCGCTCACCTCCGATGGAAATGTATCCCGCATCCGCATCATCAATTCCACCGATAATATTTAACAGTGTAGACTTTCCCGAACCAGACGGTCCAAGTAATACACAAATGTCACCCTTCTCTATAGAAAAATCCACACCCCGCAGCACCTCCACACGGTTCGAATCACTGCCAAAACTCTTTTTCAGATTATTGATCTCAATAAACATATATTGTTTCCTCACTCCCTGTAGTTAGTTTAATGCAACTACATTTTACCACAGAATCAAAATGCAGAAATAGAAAGGCCTGAAAAAACGGTGCACCTATTGAGAACTTTTATCAATAATTCAAAAATGCCTCGGCATTCTTGCTGCGAGGTGCGCGTCATGCAATTGCATGACATACTTCTACTGCGCACCTCTGCAAGTCTACACTCCGTTTCGGTCGGCGCAAAACCATTGTCCACCGGACAATGTGCGCCCTGCCGGAGGCTATATCAGCTGGGAAATTGTAGATGAAAATGATGTAATTTAAGAGAAATGAAAAAGGGACAGGTTGAAGTTTAATTGGGGACGGGGTTTTTTTGAAAAAACCCCGTCCCCAATTAAATTGTTTTAAACACTTACACATCTTTCATGGTGAGTTGTATTCTTTTTTTCTTTAAGTCTACGCTCATGACTTTGACGTCTACGATGTCTCCTACGCTGACGACTTCTAGTGGATGTTTGATGAATTTTTTGTTTGTCATCTGGGATATGTGTACAAGTCCGTCCTGGTGGACTCCGATGTCTACAAATGCTCCAAAGTCGATTACGTTTCGGACGGTTCCTTTTAAAATCATGCCTTCTTTTAAATCTTTCATTTCCAGGACGTCTGTGCGGAGGATTGGTTTTGGCATCTCGTCTCGTGGGTCGCGTCCTGGTTTTTCCAGTTCTTTTACGATGTCGCGCAGTGTGATTTCTCCGATTTCCAGTTCTTCTGCAAGTTTTTTGTAGTCTTTGATGGTGAGGGATAAGCCTGCCAGTTTACCGGCGCAGATATCTTCGGTGGTAAATCCTTGTTTTTTCAGGAGTTTTTCTGCTGCCTCGTAGCTTTCTGGATGTACGCTTGTTGTGTCCAGTGGATTTTTTCCATTTTGAATGCGTAAGAATCCGGCGCATTGTTCAAATGCTTTTGGTCCTAATTTTGCTACTTTTAGGAGTTGCTTTCTTGTCTCGAATCTTCCTTGTTCTTCCCGGTATGCCACAATATTTTTCGCTATGGCTGAGGTAATGCCGGATATGTAGGAAAGCAGTGGTGCGGAAGCTGTGTTCAGGTCTACGCCTACGCGGTTTACACAAGACTCTACGACTCCGGACAATGTATCATTTAACTTTTTCTGGTTCATGTCGTGCTGGTACTGACCGACTCCGATGGATTTCGGATCGATTTTTACTAGTTCTGCCAGTGGGTCCTGCAGTCTTCTTGCGATGGACGCTGCGCTTCTCTGTCCAACATCAAAGTTCGGGAATTCTTCGGTTGCAAGTTTACTTGCAGAATATACGGAAGCTCCCGCCTCATTTACGATGATGTACTGTACTTTCTGTGGAATTTCTTTCAGAAGGTCTACAATGATCATCTCGGACTCGCGTGAAGCTGTTCCGTTTCCAACGGAAATGAGGCTGATATTATGTTTTGCAATGAGTTTTTTTAACGTGTCTTTTGCAGCCTGGATTTTCTGTGGTGTCGTCGGTGCTGTAGGGTAAATGACGGTAGTGTCTACAACTTTTCCGGTTGGGTCTACGACAGCCAGTTTGCAGCCGGTACGGAATGCCGGATCCCAGCCAAGAACTGTGTGTCCCACGATTGGAGGCTGCATCAGAAGCTGTTCTAAATTCTTGCCAAATACTTCGATGGCTCCATCTTCTGCTTTTTCGGTCAATTCACCTCGGATTTCGCGCTCGATTGCCGGAGCAATGAGTCGCTTGTAGCTGTCTTCGATTGCTTCTTTGAGAATCTGTGTTGTACTCAGGTTTTCACCATGGATAATTTTCTTTTCCAGATACCGGAGAATGTCCTCCTGCGGTGCCTCGATTTTCACGGTCAGGAATTTTTCTTTCTCGCCACGGTTCAGTGCCAGCGTGCGATATCCAGCCAGACGGTTCACCGGCTCATCGAATTCATAATAATTCTCATAAACAGACTCTGCCTTCTCGTCTTTTGCACTGGAAATGATATGTCCTTTCTGCATCGTCTGCTTCCGGATCCAGCTTCTATAATCCGCCTCATCGGAAATATTCTCAGCGATAATATCTCTGGCACCTTCCAACGCTTCCTGTACATTTGCCACGCCTTTTTCTTCATTTATATATTGCTTTGCAACTTCCTCTAAAGACTCTTTTGTCTTCTGCAGCATGATCAGTGTGGACAAAGGCTCCAGTCCTTTTTCTTTTGCGATGGTCGCGCGAGTCCGTCTCTTTGGCCGATACGGACGATACAGGTCTTCTACAACAACCTGAGTCTGTGCTTCCAGAATCTGCTTTTTCAGTTCTTCAGTAAGTTTTCCCTGTTCTTCGATGGTCGCTAATACCTGTTCTTTCTTTTCTTCCAGATTGCGCAGGTAAACGAGTCTTTCATATAATTTACGGAGCTGTTCATCATCCAGCGTTCCGGTTGCTTCTTTTCGATATCTGGCAATAAATGGAATCGTGTTTCCCTCGTCGATCAGCTTAACCGCTGCCTCGACCTGCCAGAGTTTCACACCGAGTTCTTCTGTTATCTTCTGATTAATATCCATATATAGTATCCTTTCTCCATTCTCGTGATGCCTGTATCAAAAAGCAGCATCATATTGCATTATTATACTCGAACTACTTTTTATTTACAACATTTTCAAAAATCAAAAATCCTTGGCGCAATCCTTAACGCATCTTCCTATTCTGTATTCACGTTTTGCTGAAATATTTACTGAAACATATTTTCACATTTTGCTGAAATATTGGCTGAAAAACATTTTCGCATTTTTTTAGAAAAGCTTTGTAGAAGCAGTTTATTTCAAGTCGAACGTCCGTGAGACTTGGCGCGTGATTCTGGTCAGAGAAGCTGACATATTCCTATCAGAATCACTGCGCATCCTCGCGGAGCGTTTATCTCAGTCGAAGATTGGACTCCCACTGAGACAAATTTGCTATTACTCACCACCTGAAGAGGTTGGAGTCTTCTCGACTGAGATAAAAAGTTCCTATAAAAAGTGTATAAACAGAGTCTGCTCTGTTTTCTTGATAATTTTCTCCTTCTATGTTATACTACGCATAGAATTAAACCGAAGGGATTTTTAAGAAAATGAGTGAAATATTATCGAAGCAGCAACTGAAGTCAAAAGAGACGAAAGCTAAGATTTTCCGAGCTGCAAAACACATTTTGCAGAAGCACGGATATGAAGCGCTCTCTATCAAAAATATCTGTGAAGAAGCCGGCGTTTCTAACGGAAGTTTTTATCATCATTTTAAGACTAAAGATGATCTGCTTTCCTACTATATTGAAGAGCAGCCGAATATTAACCCAGATCTTCTTGATATACCAAAGAGTGCTGATGAAGTTAAATCTGCCATTGTATATGTCTACCTGAATTATGTGCATTATTGCCAGGAACTCGGCGTTGAATTTATGGCGAATTATTATACTCCGAAAAACCAGTCTCTGAACCCATTGATCCGTACCGAACGTCCGTACCCGATCGTGACTGTACACAATTATCTGCAGAAATGTATCGGTGCCGGAATCATTTCCCCGAATCAGGATATTGAGGATATCACGACAGATATTCGTATGATCGTTATTGGAAATGTTTTCGAATGGTGCCTGAAAGAGGGGAACGCAGATTTTGAGGGAAATATGAAACGTTCCCTGGAATCTTATATGAATGGAGTCTTCTAACAACTGATGTTGTACGAAAAATACAAATGTTTCAAAAGCATTTTTTCGTGCAACATCATTTTTTATCATTATGGAATCAACAGTCAGAATGAATTTATTAAATACAAATATTTTATTGAGAACAAACATTTTATTGGAAATAAGCATTTTGTTGCAGTGAACTTTATTTGCAGACATAAAAAGAACCTTTAAGTGAGCGTTCTTAAAGGTTCTTTCTATTTTAGAAGGGAAATGGCATTTCTTAATGCCAACAATAATATCTTTATGTTTGTATTATAGTCCAGGTTGCAAAAAAAATCCAATTGCTTATTATTATATAGCAGGTGACTTATAGATTTTATCTATATTTTTAAAATACTCTTGTTTTTCTGGTCTAAATGAACTACAACTATCATCGAGATCCCACCACGAAACAATGATTGAATTCAAGGATTTTCAAATATTAAGCAGGACATTCCGGCAATATAATGATACACTAGAATTATATCATGCAATTGCATGACGCGCACCTCGCAGCAAGAATGCCGAGGCATTCTTGAATTCAAGCACAAAAGATTAGATGGAGGAACGACTATGTATGCATTTATCGTAAATCCGAATTCCAGATCCGGCCTCGGCCTTAAGATTTGGGAACAATTAGAACTTATATTAAAAGAAAGACATATCGATTATCAGATTTATTTCACCAGACGTCCGGGACACGGTACCAAGCTTGCTGCGCAAATCTGTGACACCGATGCTGACACGCTGGTCGTTCTTGGCGGAGATGGCACTATCGGCGAAGTTGTTGACGGAATTCGTGATCTCACAAAACTGACCCTGGCTTATATCCCGATTGGCTCTGGAAATGATTTTGCCAGATCTATGAAGCTGACAAAAGATCCGACGAAAGCCCTCTTACATATCTTAAATCCCACAGACTACGCGTACATTAATGTGGGACTTTTGAAAACACCACAAATAGAGAGACGCTACGCCGTCAGTTCCGGAATCGGTTTTGATGCAGATGTGTGCTACCACAATAACCGGTCTTCGAAACTGAAGCATTTCCTGAATAAATGTAAACTTGGGAAGCTTTCCTATACTGCCATTGCGCTCCATTTGCTTTTGATTTCCAATCCAAAATCCATGCGGATTACACTGGATGATCAAAAGCCGATTACATTTCCAAAAGTATATTTTATTGCAGCTATGAACCAGAGATACGAGGGCGGCGGCTTTGAATTCTGTCCGAAAGCGGATCCCAAAGACGATCTGCTGGATATTATTGTCGTGTCTGGCTTAAGCAAATTCAAGATTCTCTGTCTGCTGCCGACCGCATATAAGGGAAAACACACGAAATTTAAAGGAATCTATACCTACCAGTGCAAAAGTGCTAAAATTGAAAGCGTGCAGGTTCTGCCTGTACACACGGATGGTGAGGCTGATCTTCGCTCCGACACCGCTACATTTGCATTGGAGCCGGACCGGATCCGATTCATCCGCTCTTAATGATATGAAACAATAAAGGAGGCATTTTTTCATGCATGTTGTCATCATACTGTTGATTCTTTTCATATTATTATATTGTTTTGCGATTTTCCCGGAAATGTCCAGACAAAAGCGCATGAAAGCATTTCATGGAATTATGTTCGCCCACAGAGGGCTTCACAGTAAGACTCACGGAATTCCGGAAAATTCCATGTCAGCTTTTCGCGCCGCAATTCAAAAAAATTACGGAATTGAACTGGATCTTCATCTGACACGCGACGGTGAGTTGGTCGTCTTCCACGATGATGACCTGAAACGTGTCTGCGGACGGCCGGAACGTCCGGAGGATCTGACTGCTGCGGAGCTGACAAAATGTACGCTTCTTGGTACAAAAGAACATATCCCGCTGTTTCGCGATGTGCTTGCACTCGTAAATGACCAGGTTCCACTCCTTGTAGAGTTAAAAATTCCGGAACGAAACATGCAGATTTGCCAAAAAGCATACGAAATGCTACGCTCTTACCACGGTGCATTTCTTCTTGAATCCTTTAACTCAGAAGGTCTGTACTGGTTCCGGAAAAATGCTCCGGAAGTCCTAAGAGGACAATTATCTTCCAGACTGACAAAGGAGAAATCCGATGTATCCTGGTTTTTACGGTTCTTTGTGGAAAATCTGTGGTGCAATTTTCTTGGGCGCCCGGACTTTATTGCTTATAAATTAACTGACCTGCCCAAACTCACGGTGACATTGCTGCGCATTTTCTCCGGAACAACCATTGCAGTGTGGACACTTCGCACAAAAGACGCTATCCACGAGGGGAAACAGGAATACGATATTCAGATTTTTGAAAATCCGGTAAAAATTATTAACAAATAGTGAACTTTCTTGTTGCACAGATGATTTCATGTTATAATCCGTTTGAAGCAAAAGAACGTAACCTGATTAAGATTTATCCGTTTGAAACAAAAGAACGTAACCTGATTAAGATTTATTCGTTTGAAAAGGGGATTCATATGAAAGCGATATCCAAAATGAAATCGTTGATTCTGAAGTACCGGCATGCATGGGTTCTGTTATATGGTCTGATTTATATGCCATGGTTCTGCTACCTGGAAAAGCGTCAGACAATCCACTATCTCATCCACTCACCACTGGATGATTATATCCCATTTGTCGAGTACTTTATTATTCCATACTTATTATGGTTCGTATTTCTCGCCGTAACCGGTGCATACTTTTTCTTTACGAACCGCAGAGACTTTTACCGGCTGGCAGCATTTCTGTGCAGCGGTATGACCATTTTCCTCATTGTCTGTACCATTTTCCCGAATGGACTGAACCTGCGTCCGGTCACATTTCCACGGGAAAATATCTTCACGGATTTGGTGCGGATGATATATTCGGTGGATACCCCGACCAATGTGCTGCCGAGTATTCACGTTTATAACTCTATCGGAGCTATGGCAGCAATTGCCCACAGCACATCCCTGAAAAAGCACCGCGGAGTTCAAATTAGTTCCTATGTACTTGGAATTTTGATTATTTTCTCTACAGTATTTTTGAAACAGCATTCCATCACAGATGTGATCGCTGCCCTTGCAATGGCATGTATGATTTATCCATTTGTATATGCAACGCAGGAAAAGAAAGAGACAAAACTTTCACAGCAATTGATTTAATATTTGGTTAAAACAGGAGATGTCTCCTGTTTGATATACACACGAAAGAAGGGGTAGAATAAATATGAGAGCAGAATTTACAGATGATCTGATTACCGGAAACGAATTAATCGATTCACAGCACGAAGAATTAATCGGTCGAATCAACAAACTCCTCGACAGTTGTGAAGCAGGCGAAGGAAAAATAAGTGCAATAAAGATGTTAGACTACCTTGCCAAGTACACAGACACACACTTTGGCGATGAAGAAGCACTTCAGAAAGAAGTCTGTTATCCGGATTACGACAAACACCATGCAAAACACGAAGAATTCAAACAGACGATTCAAGAGTTGAATGAAATGCTCCAGGAAGAAGAAGGTCCTTCCGATGCATTCGTTCAGAAGGTAGAAGAACATGTAGTAAAGTGGTTCTATCGCCACATCAGCAGTTTTGACCGTTCCGTTGCAGAATATATTAATATGCGCGAAAACGGCGGAAGATTATAATCAGGATTCATACATGGATCTTAAATATATGTAACCTCAAATCGTATTCCTTGAAAAAGGAATACGATTTTTTTGTACAATTAAGACAATTTTAATTGGGACAGGTTAAATTTTAATTGGGGACGGGGTTTTTTTGAAAAAACCCCGTCCCCAATTAAAATTATATCAATTTCATATACTTTTCGAACGCTGACGGGATGGGATACTCTTTTTGAATTTCTTCTGGGTGAATGAAAAGATATTTCTTGTTGTTTGTTTTTTCCAATTCGTCTACGCGTATATCATATCCGATCATCTGCCATTCGATGTGGCTGAAAATGTGTTTTGCTGCGGGCAATTTTTTTATGTGAATCGGCATGAGTCCAATCTCTTTGCAATACTGTGTTATCTCTTTTTTGTTCAAGTGTTCTTCTATGTTCGGGAGTTCGTAAAGTCCTGCCAGAAGTCCTTTTGCTGGTCGTTTGCAAATAGCGATCTTGTCTTCATCTCGCAAGATGAGTACTGTCTTTTTTTCGATTCGTCTTGCTTTTGCTTTTTCTTTTACTGGAAGTTCCTGGATTTTTCCTTGTATTCTTGCCTGGCAAAATGGTGCTGCCGGACATTCTTCGCATTTGGGTTCTCCATTTGGAACGCACACAATTGCGCCGAGTTCAATGAGTCCCTGGTTAAAATCTCCTGCGCAATCTTTTGGAATAATTTTTTTAAGTTTTTCTTCGATTTGTTTTCTTGTGCTTTGCTTCATGATGTCGCTGTCGTCTGCAGTGATTCTTGTTATAACGCGCAGAACATTGCCGTCTACCGCTGGATACGGAAGTCCGAAGGAAAATGAACTGATTGCTCCGGCAGTGTAATTGCCAATGCCGGTGAGTGACTGAATTTCTTCATATGTCTTTGGAAATGTCCCATTGTAATCTACCATGATCTGTCTGGCTGCTTTTTGCATATTCCGGACACGGTTGTAATATCCAAGGCCTTCCCATAATTTTAAGAGCTTGTCTTCTTCAACATTTGCCAGAGCATTTACATTCGGAAGTGCTTCCATGAACCTTGCATAATAGCGCTTTACTGCTTCTACTCGTGTCTGCTGAAGCATTATTTCTGAAACCCAGATTCGATATGGGTCTGTGGTGTGACGCCATGGAAGATCTCTTCGTGCTTTTTGATACCATGGTACCAGCACCTGGCTCAGTTCATACAATTCCGGGTTTTCTAATATTACCGGGACTGGATCTTGTATCCGGATTTCATCTTCTCTGACCGAACAATCGTAAGCAACTACATGTACTCCGGCTTCTGCTGCCTCTTTAAGTGCTTCTTTAAATTCCGGATGTGTGTCCATGTTCGGCGTAAAATAACGCACGCCAGACATTTGTATTACAAAAAACACATAGCATTCGTAACCTTCTTTTAACGCTTCTTTTAGTTCATGGACATGCTTTACCGCGCGCTCGCTTGGGGCATCCGGAAATCGCACAACACCATTTTCTTCTAATGTTACACCTTTGACTTCAATCAAAATTTTTCGATTCTGGGCTTCTACATAGAGATCGATCCTTGATTTTCCATATGTGTACTCCGGCTGAATTTTTGTGATACCATGAATTCGACCACTCTGGTTGTGCAGATTGTGATTCCATTTTTCCTGTTCCAGCCATTCTTTTACGATTTTATTGGGAATCTGGGAGTCCATATTAATCAGCCTATCCCCTTTTCTTACAGCAATCAAGTCCCAGCGCGTCTTACGTTTTTTCCCAATATTCGTAGATTTTGAACTAACCGCCATCTGCATTTCACCTTGTAAAAGTTCATTATCTGACAACCAGCCTTCGGCTTCCTGCTGGCTGTCCTGGACATAGACTTCTGCCCCTGGTACCAGCAGTTCCGCACATCGTCCGGTATTCTTTACATGAACTGTCTCTTCTGCGCCTTCAATCTCTATTTTTGCAATAAATCGGTTCGGACGGCTGATAAAATGTCCTACTCGGATATTCTGATATTTCATATATTTCCCTTTCCCAAATATTTCCTGGAAGTAGTATTTCCCAAACATTTTCTGGAAGTAGCATTTTCCAATTATTTCCTGGAAGTAGCACTTTCCCAAAAGAAAGCCTGAGTATATTAACTCAGACTTTCTTCATTCGTACGATTTTCTTTCTCTTCCTGCTCCATGACACACGTCTGGATTGCCTCGTTGAGTGACAACATCTTGTCATCTAACGAAGATACCATCTCCGCACATTCCCGCAACTCCCGGCTGATGTAATCCGGTGCATTTCCCTCAAATTTATAATATATCTTATGTTCCAGACTTGCCCAGAAATCCATGGCAATGGTCCGAATCTGTATCTCAACTTTTGTATCAACAACACTGTCAGACAAGAAAATCGGCACAGACACCAGCATATGATAACTCTTATATCCACTTTCTTTCGGGTTCTTGATATAATCTTTGATGGACAGAACCTTCAAGTCGCTCTGATTACCAATCATCTCTGCAAGACGATAAATGTCTGATGTAAAGGAACAAATGAGCCGCACACCTGCAATATCGTTGATATACTTTACCATATTCTCTATGGAAGTCTCATATCCGTAACGTTTCAGTTTCTTTACGATACTCTCTGCTGTCTTTACTCTTGTCTTAATATGTTCAATCGGATTATACTGATGAACATGTTGAAATTCATCATTCAATATCTCCAGTTTTGTTCCGACTTCTTTTAATGCCGACTGGTATAAGAACATAACCGTTTTCCAACTATCGACATCTTCATAATTCTTTATTACACGATCCATATTTCACTTCTCCTCTCCATATTGAAGAGAAAAATTCGTACTTGTTTATTATAACACACTCCACTTCACTTGTGGGTCTGTTCACGAAAACTTAATAAATGATATTCGGGGCTGAAGACTCCCCTCTATGATATCCACTGGTTTTTCTTAATATTCAATTCCTTCTCTTGCTGTAATTCCCTGATCATATGGATGTTTGACTTTTCGAATTTCGGTTACATAATCAGCAAGCTCCAGCACTTTATCTGAGACAACATGACCGGTCAGCACAATTTCCAGACCACGTGGTTTGTGCTCCAGAAACTCTACCAGCTTTTCTTCACTTAATACGCCCAGCTGCACTGCACATAATATTTCGTCCAGTACCAGTACATCAAATGGACCGCAAAATTTTATAATCTCATCCAGTGCTTTATTGTTATAATGCTTTAGTCTTGCTTTTTCGTCTGCATTCATCTTGCTAACGAACTTCACACGATCTTTTCCCGGCAGACAGGTCACATTCGGGATCTGCTCCAAAATAACACGTTCACTGGAAGAGTTGTCTTTTAAAAACTGGAACATCAGAACATCCAGACCACTTCCTGCCGCACGCAGCGCTAATCCCATAGCTGCTGTCGTTTTTCCTTTTCCGTCTCCGTAATATACATGTATCCTTCCAGTTCCTATCATCTACAATTCTCCATTTCTTATTTCAAATTTGCCATAAATAATTCGTAAAAATCATCTTCTCCGGCAAGCATTGGTGAATTTTCTCCCCCACCATTCGTACTTCTTTTCATAGCAGCATGAAATTCCTCTCCTGCGCAAATAATATCCATTTCATAAATTTCATATCCCAGCTCCTGACAGACTCTGCAAAATGCACTAAGCGGTTCTTTTTCCTTCTTTGTGTTCTTAAGCCGTTCCTTAAATTCTGGTTCTTTTAACGCCCGGTTCTGTAATTCATCTAACACATCTATTACATTTGCCATATTATTTCACATCCACTTTCTTACAAATGTCCTGAAGGCAGCATTTATCGCAATAAGGTTTTGTTCTGGCTGTACATACTTCTCTTCCATGGTTAACCAGTCTGTGGCAGAAGCTGTTTCCTTCTTCTGGTGGTATAATCTTCCACAATGCCATCTCTACTTTTTTCGGATCTTTCATCTTGTCTACAAGTCCGATTCGATTACATAATCTGATGCAATGCGTATCTGTAACAATTGCCGGCTTGCCGAACACATCCCCCATGATCAGATTCGCGCTCTTTCTTCCCACTCCCGGGAGCTTTAATAATTTGTCAAAATCATCTGGGACTTTTCCATTATATTCATCCCGAAGTATCTTCATGCATGCACTGATGTCTCTTGCTTTACTTTTTCCAAGTCCACACGGTCTTACGATCTCTTCTATCTCCTCCACCGGCGCATCTGCAAGTGCATTTACATCTGGGAATTTTGCATAGAGATCTTCTACGACTACATTGACCCTCGCATCTGTACACTGGGCTGCCAGACGTACACTGACAAGAAGCTTCCAGGCTTCATCATAATCTAATGTACAATCCGCATCCGGATATTCTTCTTTCAGGCGACGGATTACTTCCAGAGCCAGTTCTTTTTTTCGCATGCTAATCTCTCCTTCTATCGGTCTGACAATAGAACAACTTTTGTTCAAAAATGCCTCGGATTTTTTGCTCGCCATCTGCAAAGGCGAGAGCCATCTCATATCTGATATAATAACACACTTTCCGACATGACAAAAGCAGATAACACTAAGTTACCTGCTTTTTGTTGCCAAGCATACGACAAAAAGGTCCGGTGGACCTTTTTTAGTCTGCAAATGCTACTCTTTTATGTTCGTAGTATCCTTAAATCATCTCAAGGAATGCTGCGATTCGTGTATCAAGCTGTCCTACATCTGCCTGTGAGTAGTCTGTTTCGATATGAATATAAGGAAGTCCTTTTTCTTTTACACGCTTCTCGATGCTCTTTGCCTCAACATTATATGTATGGCAGGCCTGAAGGGTCATCTCAACAACTCCTTCTACCTGATACTCGTCAAGCAATCTTTCCAACAATTCATAACGATTCGTGTCTGGAGTCATGACAGAACAGCCAATTGCCAGATAACGTTCTGCTATTGCCTGATAAATGTCTTCTGCATCTTCATCAATCAGGCGATCCACTGATGTAGGACGGATTTTGCGGACATTCAAAATAAAAAAGAATGTGGAGGTAACAGACAATGGCAAAATCATTATTTGAGGAACTGGGCGGCAAATACGAAAGGCAAGGGGATTATTTGATAC
>ENA-OQNI01001090-OQNI01001090.1-human-gut-metagenome-genome-assembly--contig:-NODE-1090-length-19944-cov-3.665742_pt1 | contig 19944 bp, 17 predicted proteins | sample MGYA00242627_ERZ504876 | MGnify/ENA primary metagenome ERZ504876 (study PRJEB26092, sample SAMD00036386) | human gut metagenome | host: Homo sapiens | study: EMG produced TPA metagenomics assembly of... | reverse complement strand
GGAATTCACGAACATGGGAATGCGTGCACAGATCGTGCGTAGCAAAAAAATTTGAAAAAACAATATGCAAAATTAATACCAAAGGAGGAATTATAAAATGAATCAGTTTGTGTACAATATTTCTACGAAAGTGTATTTTGGAGAAAATCAACTGGGACATCTTGGGGAAGAATTGAAAAAATTCGGAACAAGGGTATTGATGACTTATGGAGGCGGTTCTATTAAGAAATCCGGATTATATGACAAAGTTGTAGCAGAAATCAAAAAAGCTGGATTAGAGTTATTTGAGTTATCCGGAATTGAACCAAATCCAAGAGTTTCTTCTGTAAATGCAGGAGCAGAAATCTGTAAGAAAGAAAAGATAGATGTTCTGCTTGCAGTAGGAGGCGGTTCCGTAATTGATTGTACAAAATTTATTGGAGCTGCAACATTTCATGATGGAGATGCATGGGATATTTTGGAAGGTAAAGTAGATGTAAAAAAATGTCTTCCAATTGTCGATATTCTAACATTGGCAGCGACTGGCTCAGAGATGGATAACGGAGGTGTGATCAGCAATCCAAAGACAAAAGATAAGATTGGAATGGGATTTGATGTTATGCAGCCGAAGGTATCTTTCCTGGATCCAACGCTCACTTATAGCGTGAGTTCATATCAGACAGCCTGTGGATCTGCAGATATGTTAAGTCATATATTTGAAGTTTATTTTAACATGGAAAAAGATCTTTATATGCTGGATACAGTTATGGAAGGCCTGATTAAGACAATTATAAAATATGCACCAGTTGCGATGAAGAATCCAGAAGACTATGAAGCAAGAGCAAATCTGATGTGGACATCATCCTGGGCAATCAATGGATTTATAGACGGTGGAAAATGCCAGGCATGGAGCTGCCATCCGATGGAGCATGAATTATCGGCAATCTATGACATTACGCATGGGCTGGGACTGGCTATTTTGACTCCGCGCTGGATGGAATATTGTCTGGATGATACTACGGTATCCAGATATTATCAGTTTGGCTGTAATGTATTTGGTTTAGACCCATCCATGGAGCCGATGCAGGTGGCAAAGAAAAGTATTGAATTGACGGCAGAATTTTTATATCAGACACTGGGACTGAAAAGTACATTTTCAGAGATTGGAATTGATGAAACGAATTTTGAAGTTATGGCAGAGAAAGCTGTACGAATCGGTGGATTGAAAGATGCTTTTAAACCACTTACAAAGGAAGATGTTGTCAATATATTCAAGATGTGTAAATAATCACATGTAAACATAAAAAACTCTCAGGTTGGCATACAACCTGGGAGTTTTTTAATATTTCTATAATTTTTATAACTGTGGTCCAGCGGATACGAGTGCTTTTCCAGCTTCGTTTCCTTCGTATTTTGCGAAGTTCTTGATGAATCTTCCGGCAAGATCTTTTGCTTTCTCTTCCCACTCGGAAGCGTCAGCGTAAGTATCACGAGGATCAAGGATTCCTGTGTCAACACCTGTAAGCTCTGTAGGAACCTCAAAGTTGAAGTAAGGAATCTTCTTTGTTGGAACGTTCTTGATATCTCCGTTCAGGATTGCATCGATGATACCACGAGTATCTTTGATGGAGATACGTTTTCCTGTTCCGTTCCATCCTGTATTTACAAGGTAAGCCTTTGCTCCACTCTTCTCCATCTTCTTAACAAGCTCTTCTGCATATTTTGTAGGATGCAGCTCTAAGAATGCCTGTCCGAAGCAAGCTGAGAATGTAGGTGTAGGCTCTGTGATTCCACGCTCTGTACCTGCAAGTTTTGCTGTAAATCCTGACAGGAAGTAGTACTGTGTCTGCTCTGGTGTAAGTACAGATACTGGAGGAAGTACTCCGAATGCGTCTGCTGACAGGAAGATGACGTTCTTAGCTGCAGGTGCAGAAGAAATCGGGCGTACAATGTTCTCGATATGCTGAATCGGATAAGAAACACGAGTGTTTTCTGTTACGCTCTTATCAGCAAAATCAATCTTTCCTTCAGCGTCAAGTGTTACGTTCTCAAGAAGAGCATTGCGCTTAATTGCATTGTAGATATCTGGCTCAGACTCTTTATCAAGGTTGATAACCTTAGCGTAGCATCCACCCTCGAAGTTGAATACTCCGTTGTCATCCCATCCGTGCTCATCATCACCGATCAGAAGACGTTTCGGGTCTGTGGAAAGTGTTGTCTTACCTGTTCCGGAAAGACCGAAGAAGATTGCTGTGTTCTCACCATTCTTATCTGTGTTAGCTGAGCAGTGCATAGCAGCGATGCCCTTCAGTGGAAGGAAGTAATTCATCATAGAGAACAGTCCTTTTTTCATCTCTCCGCCATACCATGTGTTTACGATAACCTGCTCTTTGCTTGTGATGTTGAATAATACAGCTGTCTCTGAATTTAAGCCTAACTCTTTGTAGTTTTCAACTTTAGCTTTAGAAGCATTATATACAACGAAATCTGGCTCGAAATCTTTAAGTTCCTCCTCAGTTGGCTGAATGAACATATTTGTAACGAAATGAGCCTGCCAAGCTACTTCTACGATAAAACGAATTGCCATACGGGTATCTTTGTTAGCACCGCAGAATGCATCTACAACATAAAGCTTTTTGTTGGAGAGTTCTTTGATCGCAAGATCCTTTACAGCGTTCCATGTCTCTTCAGAAGCTGGATGATTGTCATTCTTGTACTCATCAGATGTCCACCATACTGTGTCTTTTGAATTCTCGTCCATAACAATAAATTTGTCTTTAGGAGAACGTCCTGTATAGATGCCTGTCATTACATTTACTGCACCGAGTTCACTGACCTGTCCTTTTTCGTAACCTTCAAGTTCAGGTTTTGTCTCCTCCTCAAATAATAACTCGTAGGAAGGGTTATACACGATTTCTGTAGTTCCAGTAATACCATACTTGCTTAAATTGATTTCTGCCATCTTAAACCAAACCTCTTTTCTTAAATGTAATAAGGGAAATGGTCGATAGCTAGAACATTTCCCCCATTCATATTTAATTATACATTATTAATTTCCAAAATCAATAAATTTTTAACAAATTCCTCCGGTGCAAAATTACCACTTTTTTCCTAGGAAAGTTCCAATTTTCCGGTATAAAGCTGATAATAGGTTCCTTTTTGCTGAATCAGGTCATCGTGATCACCACGTTCGATGATCCGACCGTGATCCAGGACGATAATTGCGTTACTGTTTCGAATTGTGGACAGTCTGTGTGCGATAACAAATACGGTACGCCCCTTCATCAGATTGTCCATACCTTTCTGTACGATACTCTCAGTACGGGTATCAATACTTGATGTTGCCTCGTCCAGAATCAGTACCGGTGGATCGGCAACAGCGGCTCTTGCAATAGACAGAAGCTGTCTTTGTCCCTGGGACAATTCCTCGCCGTCACCGCTTAGTAATGTATCGTAACCATTTGGCAGCATCTGGATGAACTGGTCCGCGTGAGCAAGTTTTGCAGCATTGTAGATTTCTTCGTCAGTGGCATTCAGTTTACCGTAACGGATATTGTCTTTGATCGTTCCGGTGAACAAATGTGTATCCTGAAGAACGATTCCGAGGGAACGGCGCAAGTCATCTTTTCTGATTTTTGTAATGTCGATGCCGTCATAAAGGATCTCACCGCTTTGAATGTCGTAGAAACGATTGATCAGGTTGGTGATCGTTGTCTTGCCGGCGCCCGTAGATCCTACGAATGCCAGCTTCTGGCCAGGTTTGGCAAAGAGGCTGATATCATGAAGAATAATTTTGTCTTCATCGTATCCAAATGTCACATCTTTGAATCTTACATCTCCGGTCAGTTCAGTATAAGTCACAGCACCATTTTCGTCAGCAGGCTTTTTCCATGCCCACATACCGGTACGTTCTGTGCATTCAGTAATCGTTCCATTCTCATCTTTTTTTGCATTGACCAGTGTGACAGAACCGGTATCCTGTTCAGGTTCTTCGTCAATTAGCTTAAAGATACGTTCTGCTCCAGCAAGTGCCATGACGATGGAATTGAACTGCTGTGCAACCTGCATGAATGGCTGGGTAAAGCTCTTTGTAAACTGCAGGTAAGAAGCGATGACACCGATGGTAATACCGCCCACACCAGTAACTGAAAGCAGTCCGCCGAGAACTGCAGTCAGTACGAACTGGAGGTTTCCGATGTTTCCGATGACCGGTCCCATCATATTTGCATATTTGTTTGCATTTGCAGCGCACTCGAACAATGCGTCATTTAGTTCGTCGAACTCTTTTTCTGAAATTTCTTCGTGATTGAAGACTTTGATGACACGCTGCCCGTTCATACGCTCTTCAATAAATCCAGTCACATCTGCCAGCGCCATCTGCTGACGGATGAAATATTTTCCACTGTTTGCGCCGATAGCCTTTGTTGCAGAGATCAGAACCCCGATGATGAGTACTGCAAGAACGGTAAGAAGCGGGCTTAGCACGAGCATGGAGATAAATGTTACGACGATAGTGAAAAATGACATCAGTGCCTGTGGGATAGCTTGGCTGATCATCTGTCTTAATGTATCAGTATCGTTCGTGTAAAGGCTCATGATAGATCCGTTCGTGTTCTGGTCAAAGTAGCGGATTGGCAGTGTCTGCATGTGCTCAAACATATCGTCGCGCACTTTTTTTAACACGCCCTGTCCAATGTATACCATCATTCTTGTATAGGTAAATGTTGCAATCACACCTACGAGGAAAATGCATCCCAAAACGGTCAGTGCCCGATAAAGCTCTGTATAATTCGGAGATTTTTGCCCAATTAGTGGAATAATATAATCATCAAGCAAATATTTTAAGGACAGAGATACAGAAATGGATGCAACAGCACTTAAAAGGATGCAGATGAATACCATGATAAAACGGTACTTGTACAGGTCCATAATATATTTGAGGAGACGTTTTCCAGTAGCAATATTTTCAGCACTTAGCCTTTTACCTGGTTTTTTTGTTGTCTTATTCATGGTCGTCACCTCCTTTTACTTGTGATTCATATACTTCTCTATAAATTTCATTTGTCTTTAATAATTCTTCAGATGTTCCAATTCCCATGATCTGACCGCCATCCAGAACAATGATTTGGTCAGCATCTTCGATAGAAGAAACGCGCTGTGCGATAATAATTTTGGTCGTGTTCGGGATTTCCTCGCGGAATGCTTTCCGGATCAGAGCATCCGTCTTTGTGTCTACTGCGCTGGTCGAATCGTCCAGAATCAGGATCTTTGGCTTTTTCAGTAGTGCTCTGGCAATACACAGACGCTGCTTCTGACCACCGGATACATTGTTACCTCCCTGGACGATTTTTGTATTGTAACCGTTCGGGAACTCCTGAACGAATCCGTCAGCCTGCGCAAGCTTACATACACGTTTGACTTCTTCATCGCTTGCAGTTGCATCACCCCAGCGGATGTTTTCATAAATGGTTCCAGAGAACAGTACATTTTTCTGAAGAACCATGGATACTGGTCGCGCAGGGATTCCAGGCTGTAATCACGAACATCAATGTCGCCGACTTTGACACATCCTTTTGTGACATCGTAAAGTCTTGGAATGAGCTGAACAAGGGAAGATTTTGCACTTCCGGTTCCGCCGATGATACCGATAGTCTGTCCGGATTCAATATGAAGATTAACGTTTTTCAGAGATAAATTTCCGCCTTCACCTGCGTAGCTGAAGTCTACATGATCGAATACAATGTCTCCGTTTGGAACTTCTGTCACTGCATCAGGCTGATCTTGCATTTCCGGAATTTCATTCATGACTTCAGTGATACGGTCAGAAGATGCTTCTGCGATCATGATCATAACGAATACAAATGTAACCATCATCAGAGATCCGATAATCTGTAGTGCGTAAACGATGACACTTGTAAGTTCGCCTGTCTCCATAGTGCCGGCAATGATGCTCTTGCCTCCAATCAGAACCATGATCAGAACGACTGAGTACATGGTAAACTGCATGACCGGTGAGTTCCAGGCAACAATTTTCTCAGCCTTTGTGAAAAGGTTGTATACATATTTGGAAATGTCGTGGAACTTGTCAATTTCATAATCCTCGCGGACGAATGCTTTCACTACACGGGAAGCATTCACATTTTCTTGGACTGAGTTGTTCAGTACATCGTATTCATCGAATACTTTGATAAAATGTGGGTGAGCTTTTTTGGCAATGTAGATCAGTGTTCCTCCAAGAAGCGGGATTACAATCAGGAATAAGAGTGAAATTGTCTTATTGAGGAGCAGTGTCATGATCCATGATAAGATAATCATAAATGGAGCTCTTGCAAGAAGACGAATACTCATCATGTATGCCATCTGGATATTTGTGATATCTGTTGTCATACGTGTAACCAGTCCTGAAGTAGAAAAATGGTCAATGTTTTTGAAAGAGAAATCCTGTACCTTATAAAAGATGTCGTGGCGCAGGTTTCTGGCGTATCCGGCACCTGCGATTGCTGCCATGTTACCAGCCTGAACACCAAAGAACAGGGCAAGCATAGCCATGACTACTAGAATTAGACCGCGCTGTAAAATGTAGGACATATCTCCATTTGCGATTCCTACATCGATGATTTTTGCCATCTCGAGTGGAATCAGAACTTCCATCAGCACTTCGAGAATAACGAGAAGCGGAGCAAGAATAGACTGCTTTTTATATTCCCGTACTGATCTTAACAGTGTTTTATTCATATTATGCCTCCTTTTTATTGTCAGTACAATTACATTTTGAAGCTGCAAGATTATCAAGCATTTGACAGAGAACTTCCTGGCAAACATGGAGCTTGTCATCAGGAATACCGGCGGACAGAGCGGCCTCACACTTTTTGATATGTTCTATAATATGTGGACGCAAAGCCTCAGCTTTTTCTGTCGGAACCAGTTGCTTCAGTCTTGCATCGCTTTTAACACTGGTTCGTGTAATATAGCCCTTTTGCTCAATCAGTTTAATAATACCGGTGACAGTAGACCGCCGGATCTGGAATGCTTCTTCAATATCCCGCTGGAATATTGGTTTGTGAGCAGATTCCAACAAGATAAATTTTAAAAGCTGTTGCTGGACAGGTGTCAGATCACTATTTTCTAAAATAGTATAGCAGTCATTTTGACATTTCATCTTATGAGAAAGAATGTGGATCAGACGTCCCAGTTCCAGAGGATTATTTTGGTTGTTTGTATCTTGCATAATACACCTCAATTCGTAATTGTTAGCTTCCTAACTTTTAACATTATATGGACAATATAATAGAATGTCAAGAGAAAAACTAAGAGGATAATTAAGAAAAAATTGCAGAGTAAACTGCAGACAAAAATTAAGAAAAAATTACAGAAGAGCAGTATGATAAAATAACTTCGTTGTGCAGTGATAAATTCTTGTAAAATAATAAAAGGTGGTTGAAATGTCAGGGGGATAATACTATAATGTGTGAGGGAGTGATCAGGAACTCCTACAATGATTCATTTTCAGGCAGAAATCAAAATGGAGCCTGGAATGGATGATTAGCAAAATTTCTAAGAAAAAAGGCAGGTGAACAGAATGGACAGTTGCGATAGTCATGGGCGAACTAAGAACATAGGATCAGATATGAGTAACAGTCTGTTCTGTTTTTTCTAAATAGAATTTATCAATTCATTTCTTATCCTATTTTCCAATGAGCGAACATATGCATAAAAATGCAGCTATCTGATCTGTGAAAAACAGATGCAAGAAGGATAAAGATTTTAATGTCAACAGCTAAAGTGTCTCTTGATGTTTTAATTTTTGTGCTTCTTGCGGAAATGAGAAAACAGGATAAGGAGGTTTCCCAAGATGGAAAACAAAACACAGGATTATCAGTCAGAAATCTTGGCTATCATCAGAGGTAATACTTCACCGGGAGTTATGCGTAACAAACTGGAGGATTATCATGAAAATGATTTGGCAGATGTATTTTCCGAGCTGACAGCAGCAGAGAGACGGAAAGTCTGCAGAATTCTGAATCTGGATATGCTTTCAGATATTTTTGAGTATATTGATGAGAAGCAGGCAGCAGAGTATCTGGATGAGATGGATGTGCGTAAGGCAGCGGGTATTCTTTCAGGAATGGAGACAGATGCCGTTGTAGATGTTCTCCGTATGACACCGAAGGAGAAAAAAGTACTTTTGATCGAGCTGATGGATGATGAGGCGAGAAAAGATATGGCAATCATTGCTTCATTTGACGAGGAAGAAATCGGAAGTAAGATGACAACTAACTGCATCATGATCCGTGAGAATCTGACTGTAAAGCAGGCAATGAGCAGCTTAATCGGTCAGGCAGCAAAGAACGATAACATTTCTACTATATTTATGGTGACAGAAGATTCTACATTTTACGGAGCATTAGATTTGAAAGATTTGATTATTGCAAGACAGGATGCATGTCTGGAAGATCTGATTGTGACATCATACCCATATGTATATGGAAATGAACTGATAGATGATTGTATTGAAAAGCTGAAAGATTATTCCGAGAATTCCATTCCAGTACTGGATAATGATAACAAATTGCTTGGAGTTATCACATCTCAGAGCATCGTAGAAGTGGTCGATGACGAGATGGGAGAGGACTACGCAATGTTTGCCGGTCTGACAGCGGAGGAAGATTTGAAAGAGCCTCTGCGTGAGAGTCTGAAAAAGAGACTTCCGTGGCTGCTGGTATTGTTAGGACTTGGCATGGTCGTTTCATCAGTAGTTGGTGTATTTGAGACAGTTGTAAGTCAGCTTACGATTATTATGTGTTTCCAGTCACTGATCCTGGATATGGCAGGAAATGTGGGAACACAGTCACTGGCCGTAACAATTCGTGTTCTGATGGACGAGTCCCTGACCGGAAAACAGAAGGCAGAATTAGTATGGAAGGAAATGACAATCGGATTTTCGAACGGTCTGATTCTGGGAACATTGTCATTTATTGTAATCGGACTTTATATTGCACTCTTTAAAGGAAAGACTTTTATGTTCGCTTATGCAGTTTCAGGCTGCATCGGAATAGCACTTGTAGTTGCAATGGTCATCTCCGGGGCAGTCGGAACATGTATTCCGCTGTTCTTTAAGAAAATTAATGTTGATCCGGCAGTAGCATCCGGACCATTGATCACGACCATCAATGACCTGGTAGCAGTTGTGACTTACTATGGACTGAGCTGGATTTTCCTTATTGAGATGTTGCATCTTGCGGGGTAAGTGATAAAAAAGAACCTCCAGGTATGATCTTGACTATGTAGATTTTAAATATTTTATTGCACTGCCTATTAACATGCAAATCCAAAAACTCGCGATGCTCGAACAGATGGATTTGCATGTAGCTATGCTCATAAAATTATTTAAAATTCTACAATTAGTAAAAATCATACCTGGAGATTTTATTTTCGCTTACTCCGCAAGGTGTGGTAAGTGGGAGCAATTTAACTGAAAAGGAGATATTTATGATAAAAGCAGTTATTTTTGATATGTATGAGACCTTGATCACACAGTATGGCGGACCGGTATATTTCCGGGCGCAGATGGCAGCAGATGCCGGCATAGATTCGATGTTATTTGATGCACTTTGGATTCCGAGTGAGAATGACCGGACCATTGGAAAGCAGACATTGGAAGAGACAATTGAGCAGATATTGAGACAGACTGGAAAATACAGCGAGGAGACATTCCAGACTATTATTTCCGGAAGAAAGGCAGCAAAAGCAGACTGTTTTTGTCATCTTCACCCGGAAATTATTCCGATGCTTCAGGCATTAAAAGAAAAAAAGATTAAAATCGGACTGATTAGTAACTGTTATTCTGAGGAAGCGGTATTGATCCGGGAAAGCCAGTTATTTCCATATTTTGATGAGACATGTCTGTCTTATGAACTGGGAATGAAAAAGCCGGATCCGGGAATATTTCTAAAGTGTATGGAAGGGCTTGGCGTGAGAGCCGGAGAATGTTTGTACATCGGAGACGGCGGGAGCCATGAACTGGAGGCTGCAGATATTATGGGAATGACTGCGCTTCAGGCACGGTGGTATATCAAAGAGGTGCCGGAACTGGATATCCGAAAAGAGAAGTTTAATCAGCTAGAGACACCGATGGCGGTGTTGGAAAAGATATAAAAAAATCGTTTATTTTTAGACAATAATATATCTTAAAAATATATAAAAGTATTGCATGAAAAGCATAGAATTGATACAATAAATGTAAGGTGCTGTCAGCACTGGTGTGTCTGGCGGTTTATTTTTTACAGGGAGTCTATAGCTCTGATTACATAGATGATTCGGACGATGAACTAATATGGAAAGGAGAACATACTTATGCTAACAATGGCTGATTTGATTGCAGTACTTAGTCTCTGCTTAACTTCATTTGGTCTTGGATATGCAATTGGATGTAACAATAAGACCATAAAAAAATAACCGCCCCTTAGCCTGACAAACTAACGCGGTTATTTTTTATTAACAAATGATCAGGTAAATCGCCATTGGCAGTACCTTTTATATAAGTATATTAGCATTGTTTTTTGTGTGTGTCAAATATATGTTGTGTGAAAAGGACGAAGTAGTATGAAGATTAATAATCAATATCAGGAAGCGGAAGCGATTTACCCGGTTACAGGATTATATATTGATCCGGAAGGAAGTGCTGTGGAAAAGTCAGAGATGCTTTTATCAGAGCATCGTATGGACGTGTATATTAACGATGTGCTGACGATGAAATTAGTGTGTACACCGAAGGATTTGCCGGGGCTGGTACTGGGACGAATGGTCAGCGAAGGCATGATTCATTCATCAGAGGAAGTGGAATACCTTTATATCTGTGAGCATGGGACCAGGGCGAGAGTACAGCTTGGTTCAGAACATTGTGGATTGGTTAATGATAATCTGAGCGCAGAGGTTATGGATACGCCGACTTGTTGTACGGATAATAAGACCATATATAGTGGATTTGCAGTGGAAAAAGAATTGCAGCATCTGGAGCCGGTAAAGGTGAGTCTGGAACTTATGTATGCATTCGACGAAGCCTTTCATCAGGATATGCCATTGCATGAGGCGACATGGTCAACACACAGTTGCTTTCTTGCATATAAGGGAAAGATTGTGTATTCCTGTGAGGATATCGGACGTCACAATGCACTGGACAAAGCGATTGGCTATGCACTTATGCATGATTATGATTTTCATGAATGTGCAGTCTTTACGACCGGACGTCTCCCAATCGATATGATCACGAAGGTAATCCGGGCAGGAATTCCGCTTGTGGCAAGCAAAAAGACTCCGACGGCAGAAGCTGTAAAACTGGCACAGGAATATGGCCTGACGATGATCGGAAGAGCGAAGAATCACAAGATGATGCAATATACGCTGTATCAAAGATAATGAAACAAGATAATGAAATGAGGCAGTTTGTACTTGACAATATATTTGTAGAAAGAGTATACTGTCCATAAATTCACACGTATAAGAAAAAGAGCAATGGAGCACATAATGGTGCAACATTGCTCTTTTGTGTTACCGAGACTTTTTAAATTTAACTTAGAAAAAATATGGAGGAAATAGCTTGTTGTGTGAGAGAAGAGGAGGGCGATTGATATGGAGCAGTTAAACACAATAATTACAAAAATTGATGATTTTGTCTGGGGACCGGTGATGTTAATCCTGCTTGTCGGAACAGGAATATTTCTTACAATCCGGACTAGATTTCTGACATGGAGAAATCTTGGATATGCACTGAAAAGTACTCTCAGTAAAGAGGCACGCACAAAGAGCAGAGGAGAAGGAGATGTCTCACCGTTTTCAGCACTTACGACAGCTCTTGCAGCAACGATTGGAACCGGAAATATCGTCGGAGTTGCGACTGCCATGGTTTCAGGAGGACCAGGTGCACTTGTGTGGATGTGGATTTCCGCGGCGTTTGGTTTAACTTCCAAGTTCAGTGAATGTATGCTGGCAATCAAGTACCGTGAAGTGAATGAAAAGGGAGAGATGAGCGGCGGTCCAATGTATACGATGAAAAAAGGTATAAAGAATAAGACATTAGGTGCTACACTTGCATGGTTATTTGCACTCTTTGCAGTGATTGCTTCATTTGGTATTGGAAATATGACACAGGGAAACTCCATTTCAGGTGCACTGCATGCAACATTTCATATCCCGACATGGATCACTGGAATTGTGATCACAGTGCTGGCTTTACTGATCATTGTTGGTGGTATTAAGTCAATCTCAAAAGTATCTTCTGTTGTTGTTCCGGTCATGGCGATCTTTTATGTCATTTGCGGATTAATCGTGATTGTAGGAAATATTGCGAATCTGCCATCGGGTATTGTTATGATATTTAAAATGGCTTTTTCTGTTGAAGCTGTTGGCGGCGGACTTTGCGGCTCAATTGTAGCTTCTATGATGAATGCTATGAGATACGGAGTTGCCAGAGGTGTATTTTCAAATGAAGCTGGAATGGGTTCAGCAGCTATTACAGCAGCGGCAGCAACAACAGATAATCCGGTACGACAGGGATATATTAATATGACAGGAACTTTCTGGGATACAATTGTTGTATGTACCATTACCGGACTTGCGATTGCTTCCTCAGGCGTACTTGGAATGACAGATTCTGCAGGAGAATATCTGACAGGTTCAGATATAACAATTGCTGCATTTAAGACAGTTCTTGGAACTTCTGGCGGCTGGCTTGTAACAATCGGGATTACATTATTTGCATTTTCTACAATCCTCGGATGGGAATATCATGGAGAAAAAGCATTTGAATATTTACTTGGAACACACAAATATAACATGTTTTACAGAGTGCTCTTTTCTCTGGTTGTATATCTTGGCTGCACACAGACACTTAATCTTGTATGGAGCTTTTCGGATATAGCAAATGCGCTCATGGCAATCCCGAACCTGATCTGCATGCTCATACTTAGTAAAGAAGTAGCACAGGACATCAAAGCATTTCAGCCAGAGATAGACAACAGACATACAGAAAAACGTTCCGAACAAAACACGTATGTGCAAGATGTAAAATAAAAATATGAGAAAAATATAAAAGACTTATCGCAAAATAAAACAGAAAAAGTCCTGTCCTATGACGATAGGATAAAATTCGACATGTCTGCGAGCATAGCATGTCTTTCTATGTACTGTCTGAGCCGTAAGGCGAGTTTACATAGAAAGACATAGATAAGCGGCGCAGCAGACATAGAATTTTACCCGTGTCATAGAACAGGATTTTTTTCTGCTTTAATATAAAAGATTTTTCATTATATAATTTTCCATTTTACAAAAACAATTCTAACAGGAACACTACCATGCATGCGCATACGGATACTTGCAGCAGGCTTTTCCCAAACCATGCAAGTGCTGTGGCAACGATCAGAGCTGCCCATGCAGACCAGACACTTCCGGTCGCGGACAGGATTGCCGGGAAGGTCATCACTGCCAGTGTGACGTATGGTACATAGTATAGAAATGACCGAATCGTTTTATTTTTAATTTCTTTTCGAATCAAGGTCAGAGGCAGCATACGGATCAGATAAGATACTCCGGCCATGACCAGGATATAGATATAAATATTATGACTCATGACTTGCCTGCCTTTCATTGTTATTTAATACACTAGATTCAGTGTTTTTTGTATCGTCCTCCTCCTCATTGATTGGGAACAGGATTGCAGCACCTCCAGCAATAAGAATCGTAAGCAGAATCGTTCTTGTTCCGGTAGAAAGTGTGTGTACGACTGGAAGTTTTGTAAATGCAAAGCTTGCTCCCATGGAAATCAAGACAACTCCCGCAAGAATCCTATTTTTTCTTGCAGGTGGGATAATGATTGCCAGGAACATGCCGTAAAGACCGACACTTAATGCACTGACGATATTAGCCGGTAGAATGGATCCCATCAAAGTTCCAAAAAGTGTTCCGAAAGCCCAGCCGGGAAGTGCTACAGTATATGCACCAAAAGAATAGTATGGATTCAATTTACCCGGTACGGCCACGGAGATTCCAAATAACTCATCAGTGACATCATAACTTAGAAGCAGACGCTGGATCATCGGTGTGTCTGGTGGAAGTTTCTGACTTAATGCACAAGACATCAGAAGATAACGGGCATTTGTGATTAATATCAGAATCGCGACTTCCAGATAGCCGCCACCTGCGGCAATCAGCGTAAATCCGGCAAATTCACCGGCTGATGCATTATTAGTAAAACTTACGAGAAATGCCTGAAAGGGTGTGAACCCGGCATTTTTCGCAGCAATACCAAGGGTAAATGAAACTGCGAGATAGCCAAGGGCAATGGGAATTGCGTCCCGCATACCCTTGGCAAACCAAGACTTATTAGTACCTCTCATTTGTGACCTCTTTTCCTATCTCATAAATTCATTGATTACGTGTAACACACCGTCTTCATCGTTGGATTTTGTGATGTAATCTGCAGATTCTTTCACCAGTGGCTGAGCATTTGCCATGGCAACTCCAAGACCGGCAGTCTCAATCATAGTCAGATCATTGTATCCGTCCCCGCAACAGATCATGGCATCGGTAGAAAGTCCGATGCTGGTGAGCAGCTTTGTAAGGGAGTGAGCTTTATCAATACCCTGGGGCATAATTTCGAGAAAGAACGGATCTGAGCAGTAAATAGACAGATAAGAGTGAAATTGTTTTTCAGCTTGAGCTTTTACTTCCTGAATCAGTTCCGGTTCTCCGGTAATCAGAAATTTATTGTTATTATTTTTAGTGACGTAAGAGATGAAATCGTCCACTTTTGTAATTGGCATATGATTGATGAAAGATTCTTTTTCGCTGTATTCATTCGTATCTCCACCTGAAATCAGCTCGGTATCGGTGTAGGCAAGAATGTCAATCCCCGGATATTTTTTCACGATTTCAAGAAGCGGAGCCGCAACATCATTTGGAAGATATTTGCTGTAAATGATCTCACCGGATCGGCAGTCTGTGATACGACCACCGTTGTAGGAGAGAATATAACTTCCATAGTCTCCAAGGTGAAGTTCCTCTGCCAGAGGAAGGACGCCCTGAGAAGGACGTCCACTGGCTAATACAACTTTTTTTCCGTTTTTCTGAATGTCGATCAGAGCATCTCTGGTCGATGGTGTAATCTCTTTTCTGGAATTGGTCAGCGTCCCATCCAGATCCAGTGCCAGAAGCTGGTAGTTCATAGTTTTATACTCCTAAAATTTTTGTAATTCATCTACGATTTCAGGGAACTGCATACCATGTGAAGCTTTCACAAGGATATTGTCACCTGGTTGAATCAGATGTTTCATCTCTGCAAGAAAGTCTGCTTTTGCAGGGAACCATTTTGCCTCGCAGCCATGTTCAGAAGCTCCGGCTACAAGCTCTTTGGAAAGCTCGCCAATTCCGCATACAAGGTCGATGCCTATATCACCTGCATGTGCACCGGTTTCGTAGTGGAGTTCTTTTCCGGTCTCGCCCAGTTCGCCCATGTCGCCAAGAACAGCGACTTTTCGTCCGATTGCCATATTCAGAACATCTAAGGAAGCCTGCATGGAAACTGGATTTGCATTATAGCAGTCATCTAAGATGATGATTTTATCTGTCTGAATGATATTATTTCTTCCGGGGATTGAAGGCAGTCCTTCAATTCCGGCTTTGATTTCTGCTGGTGTAAGTCCAAGTTGATAGCCGACAGCAGTTCCGGCAAGAGCGTTTTGTACCATGTGAGCACCAGGAAGTGGAACGATGCAGTCAAAGCTTTCGCCGGACGGAAGATGAATCGTACAGGAAGAACCGCGAAGTCCAAGTGGTTCTACGTCAGTTGCATAGAACTGGCAGTTCTTTCCAAGACCGAAAAATTCAGGATCTACGCCTTTGACCGGTCCCATATCACGGAGCAGATCATCGTCTCCGTTCAGAAGAATAGAACCACCGGTCTTCATATCCTGGATCATCTGAGATTTTTCCTGAAGAATCCCTTCTCTTGTTTTGAAAAATTCCAGATGTGCGATACCGATATTCGTGGTCACACAGATATCCGGGCTTGCTACGCTGGAAAGACGACGCATTTCACCAAAGTGGTTGACACCCATTTCCAGAACAGCGACCTGATGCTTTTCATTCATTTCAAAAATTGTAATTGGAAGCCCCCATTCATTGTTGAAGTTTCCAAGTGTTTTATGTACACAGTATTTCTGAGACAGTACAGAAGCAATCATTTCCTTTGTGCTTGTCTTTCCGACACTTCCTGTGATTCCGACAACCTTAATATCGAAAGAATCACGATAAAGCTTTGCAGTATCAAGAAGTGCCTGGCCAGTAGACTCTACCAGGATATATGGAAAATCTGTCTCGCCAAGATCTTCATGGGAAATCACGCACATTGCGCCTTTTTTAATGGTATCTGGAATGAATTTGTGAGCGTTGACGCGTTCACCGTCAATGGCAATGAACAGATAGTCTTTTTCAACTTTCCGGCTGTCAATTGTAACACCGGCAACTTCTTTGTCCAAAAGATTTTCAGGCCCCCGGTACTCTCCGTGGCAGGCCTTAGTAATATTTCTTAAAGTAAGGTTTTTCATGATGGATTTCCTCTTATCTGTAACGCGCATTCATAGATTCTTCAATGATGCGTTCGCATAATTCGTTGTACTCGATGCCTGCGGCTTTTGCAGCCTTCGGAAGCAGACTTGCGGCAGTCATTCCTGGAAGTGCATTCATTTCCAGACTGTAGAATTCGCCGTCTTCGTCATCAATGATAAAGTCAGCACGTGCATACACATCCATACGGAGTGCGGCAAATGCTTCTTCTCCGGCACGCATCATGCGCTGCTGAGTTTCTTCATCAATAGATACCGGTGGACAGATTTCCTGTGCTCCGCCAGCCTGATATTTATTCTCATAGTTGAAGACACCATCTTTCGGAATGATCTCAACTAATGGGAGTGCTTTTCCGGCAATGACAGCGCTGGCAAACTCACGGCCTTTGATGTAAGGCTCAATGACCAGTTCTTCATCTGGGTTCTTTTCAAATGATTCACGAACTGCATTGTTATATTCTTCTTCTGTATGACAGATGTAAACTCCGATACTGGAACCATTTTCACATGGTTTTACGACCAGTGGGAGATAATATCCAAGTTCGGATAAAGGAAGATCCTTTGTCTCTTTTGTCAGATGTGTTCCACGAGGAGTCGGTACACCACTCATTTTATAAATCTGTTTTGTTACTAGTTTGTTCATAGACAGGGCACAGCCAAAAGAGTTGCAGCCTGTATATTTGATTCCAAGAAGATCAAAAGCAGCCTGAAGCTTACCATTTTCTCCGACAGAGCCGTGCAGAGCGACAAATGTAATGTCTGCCATACGGCACAGTTCAATGACATTTGGTCCAAACATGCAGTCGGACTGATCCGGGCGAGATTTCTTAAGGGCTTCAAGGTCAGGTTCTTTTGTGCTGATATTTTTTGCAATCTCAAGACCTGCGCCCGGAAGGGTAAATACATCTTCCAGATTCGCAGGCGCATTTTCAAGACCGAAGTACAGGTCAAGAAGATAAGCCTGGTGTCCGTTTTCCAACAGTGTTTTGCAGATGCCGGCACCGGAAGTCAGTGAGACGTCACGCTCCGGACTTAAGCCGCCTGCTAATACTATAATTTTCATAATGAATGCTCTCCTTTTATTCTGGTTTGTGTGCCTGATCGAGTAAGGCTTTCTTTACATCATATAATCTCTGGGATAAATCTACATAAACCCGGTGTGGATAAAAGAGACGTTTTGTCTCGTCCCACAGGGAGTCTTTTTCCTGTTTACAATATTCTGCAATCTCCGTGACAGAAGGGGAAGAGTAAATACATTCTCCGTTTTTGAAGATTGGAACAAGCATTTCACGCATGGTATAAGTGCCGCCTGCAAGCTTTGTTTTCTTCCATGTCTCCAGCGGGTCAAAGAGAAGAAGATCCTGACTTTCGTCAAATGTTTCATCAGCGAAGCAGATCAGATCAGCTTTGATCTTGCCGGTCTCTTTTTCATAGACACGGTAGATTGTCTTATTTCCTGGATTGGTGATCTTTTCTGTGTTTTCAGAAATCTTGATCTTCGGGATAAATTCTCCGTTTTCATTCTTGATTGCAGACAATTTGTATACACCGCCAAATGACGGGCAGTCTTTGGACGTGATCAGATGAGTACCAACACCCCAGGAGTTGATCGCTGCACCCTGTGCCTTCAGATCATGGAGCAGATATTCGTCAAGATCATTGGAAGCGCAGATGGAAGCGTCCGGGAATCCGGCTTCATCTAACATTTTACGTGCTTTTTTGGAAAGATATGCAAGGTCTCCGCTGTCCAGACGGATTCCGTATTTTTTTAATGGTTTTCCTGCGTCTTTAAATTCCTGGAAGACACGGATGGCATTTGGTACGCCAGATTTTAATGTGTCATAAGTGTCTACCAGAAGTGTACAGTTGTCCGGATATAGCTCTGCGTAATATTTAAATGCAGTGTATTCGTCCGGGAATGTCATGATCCAGCTATGTGCGTGAGTTCCCATAACAGGGACATCAAAAAGCTGACCTGCCAGTACATTTGACGTACCGACACATCCGCCGATTATAGCGGCACGTGCTCCGTAAAGTCCGGCATCCGGTCCCTGTGCACGGCGCAGTCCGAATTCCATGATCCCGTCTCCGTCGGCGGCATAGACAACACGGGAAGTCTTAGTAGCGATGAGAGACTGGTGATTGATCAGATTCAGGATAGTCGTCTCGACAAGCTGAGCTTCCATGATCGGAGCAATGACCTTAAGCAGTGGCTCTTTTGGGAATACTACGCTTCCTTCCGGAATCGCATAGATATCTCCTGTAAAGTGAAAACCACTTAAATACTGAAGAAAATCATCATCAAAAATGTGAAGACTTCGTAAGTAGTCCACATCTTCGTAGGTGAAATTCAGGTTCTTAATATAGTCAATGACCTGGTCAAGTCCCGCGCAGACGGAATAACCATTGCCGCAGGGATTGTGACGGTAAAACACATCGAATACAACCGTCTCATGTTGACCTTTTTTATAATAACCCTGCATCATTGTCAGTTCATATAAATCAGTCAGCAGTGTTAAATCTTGTTTGTTCATAGTGAGCTCCTTTCATGACTGAATCGTAAGCTTTGTTTTCATAATTGATGATACTACGGATTGCTTCGTATCGTACATTTCATGATATCTTGTGTATTATATATCATAATGGTACCTTTATACAAGGGTATGATTTTTCTCAATCGTGTCCTTTATGATCTTCTGGCAGTAAACATCGATCTTCTTGCGATCTTCTTTTTCCATTTCATTCATATATATAGGGGAGCAGTACTCCAAAACAACATGTGTTTTTTTGATATATGGCAAATGTCCCTCAAAAATATTAATGGTGTTATTCAGTGCAACAGGTACGATCGGACATCCGCTCTTTTCTGCAATTTTAAAGGAACCGGCATGGAATGGAAGAAGACTTAATTCTTCTCCTTTGTTGCGTGTCCCTTCTGGGAAAATAAAAACAGAAATTCCATTTTTCACCTGATCGATCGCAGTCAGGATGGTTTTAAGACCTTCTCTTATATTGTCGCGATCCAAAAACAGGCAGTATACCCGTTTCATCCAGGTGCGAAGGAACGGGTAATTTAACATTTCCTTTTTGGCAACGAATCCGGTCAGATCCCTGCAGCGGGAATAAGTCAGCAAAATGTCAAAATAACTTCTGTGGTTGCCCACGTAGAGAACCGGTTCATCAGGAACACGGTCTTCTCCGATGACGGTCACTTCGACACCGGAAATTTTCAGGATCACTTTAAATCCCCATTGAACGATACGTAGTGCTGCGAGATCGGCTGAGCGTTTATTTACTTTGCCAATAAGCCAGAGAATTCCGAGTAAAGGCATACCGAGCAGAAAATATA